>Ga0208153_100038_pt1 | contig 63938 bp, 53 predicted proteins | sample Wag42014_10_18_FD_187331 | JGI IMG/M metagenome (GOLD analysis project Ga0208153, IMG submission 187331) | Deep subsurface shale carbon reservoir microbial communities from Ohio, USA - Utica-2 Time Series 2014_10_18 (SPAdes) (version 2) ... | reverse complement strand
ATGTATTTATAATTTATTAATTTTATAAATAATAAGTTAACATTTAAACTTCTGGCATATTTTCATCGTTGCGTCATCGCTGGTTTGAAATATAATTTCGAACACAAGGGAGTTATGAAAAGATTCTTCAGAGATAACCGAAGATTTATAAATAAGAACAGAATTACTCAATAAATATCCAGCCCCGTAAAAGTTTACACTTTACTCACTTATCCGTGAAATACGTATCCCGGATGAAACAGGAATAATCTTACAGAACTCATCTAACACAATTTTTGGCTCATTTTTATATCTGTCCGCAAACTCTTTGAGTTTTGAATCATAGGCGGTATCAATATTGATATTCAAAAACATATCAAGAAAATCTTCAATCTCTTTTTTAAGCATCGATTTATCCGAATCTGTTAGATACTCTATTTTTTTCACCCCAACACCAAGTTGTGAATCGGAAACGTTACCGCGAATATATGCAGCACCGGCTGTCATTCCACTGCAAATATAGTATCCGATGGGGCTGTCCATATTAACAACATTTAAAACAATACCAATCCCGCCCTGGGCGTATTCCATAAAATAATCACCCATACCTCTTTCTATACCTACACCAAAAACCGCCACAGGAGGCCTACGGTCATTAATTTTTTCTTCCTGGGAGCGGATAAATTTATTCCACCCCATCTTTCTTAACCTGGCTTTCCGCTCTTGGTAGTTCAAAAGTAAATCCTCAAGAATCTTTTCATCAGAATAATTTTCGTATTTGGATAAATCTATTTTATCCCATTCCTCAGGTATTCCGGCTTTCATTAGAAGCAGATTCCTCACTCCGCCGCTTTTTGCCACGCGGAATGTTCCACTTACGGCATATGCGGCAAACAAGTCACTTACATGCCCGGCAATATTAATTTCGTGGGGATTGGAAGTGTTTGCAACTCCCACCTGTGTATTGCCCGGAACTTTAAAACCATCCACAGATGTCGGAACAACATCTATTTTAACATTTCGAACAAACGCAAAAGAGTGGTTACCCACCAAACCTTTTACAGTTATCTCATCAGCCTTCACACCGGTACCTATTATGCGCTGGCCGACAACATTTTCCAAAATAAATTTTTTCACTCCTTTTTCAGTTGCGTCCTTCATTAACACATTCAGGCTTCTGCTGTCCACCTGATCAACACCAACATCTATGGTAATGGTATCCCCTTCGATATTTTCTAATGATTTTTTGAAGAAGTCCTTAAATTGTACTCTCAATTCTTCTTTTGTCTTGAATATTTTGTGATAACGCTCTTTTATAGCCACTTCTTCAACCTGCTTTTCAGCTTCCCCTTTACCGAATGTTTCATACAAAAGCGGATCGCTTCCATGATATCTGAAGCGTCTTGCTCCAACCACATCAGTATGACTGCTCATCCCCAAGCCTGCGGCCAAACCTTCCATATCTTCCACAAAACTTTTAACCATTTTTACAATTCTCTCACTTCCCATGCCGGGATCAATTCTGGTACCATAAGGTCTAGACGTAATTCCCCACGCACATTGGCCGGTATGACATCTTCTGCAAAGTGTGCAGCCAAGAGGGTGCAAAGTTCTCATCCCCATTCCGGTAAAATCTGCTCCCGCCAGAAGAACCAAAAATGCATGAAAACTATCCAGCACTCCGCCTTCAGCAATAACCGAAATCTGTTCCCTCAAACCCTCTTTCCTTAAAGCAAGATCGGCTATATGGGTAAGATAAACGACATTAAGACCTCTGTTTTGCATATCAACGAGGTGTGCAGCGCCTGTGGAACCATCCCCGGCTTTTACAGTTATGTAGTCAAATCCGGCTTTGGCAAGGGCAACCACTATTTCCTGAAAATTCCATGCTGTACCGTAAACATCGGCACCTATAAGTTTATCCTCACCAAGCAGGGCCCTCAAAGATTCCACCCGCATCGGAAGCTCCTCTATTGAGTACTGCAAATGCTGTGGATTTGGCGCAGTAAGATTTCTCAAAGCCTCAACACATCTGAGTAGAGCTATTTCAATATCATTTTTTTTGGCCTGCAGTCTGCCGCCTTTTCCCTTTTTGGCATCCTGTCCATATTTCATGGAAATGCCGGCAAACTTATCAAGCTCCACCCACGGTCCGTATCCGCCTGAACCAAACTGCAGAATACAGTGTTTTGCAGCAGGCATCATATCAGGATGCATATATCCTTCTCCTGTAAAAAAGGGCCTGCCAAGTTTTATACTGGCCATAATTCTTGAAAGAAAAGCCTCATGGCTGTTTGAACCATAGCTCATATGAACATCAAATATAGGTGTTTTGCAGTGAAAACGCGCCTTTCTTTTACCTAAGTACATATTATTCATTCTTCCGGCATACTCATGCAGATGATCCCTTTGGGGGCTGAGTATTTCTGCAGCATCTATAAGCCAGTCCTCACTTAATTTGGATGAAAATCTTCCAAGATGAGCACTGCTGACAGTGGATTTCCCGTCTGCTCTGGAGAGACAGTTATTGATAACCTCAGTATTCGACAGATTCACGCCCATATCGTTATAATCAGGGTTGTCCGTGACTTTTATCGCCCTCTGGGGGCACATTTTTACGCAACGTTTACAGTTGCAGCATTCATCCGGATTTATCCACAATATTTTTTCGATAAAATTGATACTGTCATTCTCAGGCTGAACCCGGTTGCCTTTTTCATCATAGTAAACGGTTTCCATATCAAAAACACCGGTTTCGCTGTCCGGATTCTTCAAGTTGTGAGTGCACGCTTCAACACATGTGGTGCAATGTATGCACCCCCTACCCGGTTCTTCTTTGTCATCAGTAACCTTAACCCAATATTTTGCTCCCAGGGCGTAAATCCCCGTACTGTCGGGTTCCACATATTTTATAGATCTTTTTACTGTAATTTCATCACTATTAAACCTGTACATCTCTTTTCCACCCATAATTAAGTTTCTCGATTTTTTTATCTTTAACAGAAAACCCCTCAACTTTGCCTGCATCAGGATCATAAATAGTGTCAAGTTCCTCTTGCAGAAAATAAGCTGCAGAAATTATTGCCCTCTGTTCGCTGGCCAAAAAGGCCGTTTTATCGTTATAGCCTATACTGAAAGACCTTAAATGATCCCTGTCGGTAAATCCTATTATCTCATCTTCCGACATTACAATTGAAGTGGCCGGTCCGCTCATTTTCATCTTTTTCAGATAAGGATCGGAAATAAGTTCATTGAAACGCTGACGTTCATTTTCCCTCATATTTTCCAGTTCACATGGAAATTTTCTGCAGACTATCCACTCTATTTCCTGTATAGAATAGCCGTTGCGAAGCAGGTAATCAACTTCGAGAAAAATAGCCTCAGAGTCGGTACCCACGTGAAGGTGTATCCCCAGCTGCTCAAGTGCTATAGCATTAACTTTGTCGCTGGAAAGATGGCCGTTATGAATTCCCGCTATTTCACCCACTGAAATAGGCTGAGGTCCCCACCACAGCCCTCTCCCGGAGCTTGTAGGCCATCTCAGATGTATAAGACAGGCTTCGTAGTCTGCATCTTCAAATTGTTCCAAATCGTATATTCTCATTGTATCCAAAAGCTCAAAAGCAGTCAGAAATGTACCGTTTTCTTTGGAACTGGAAAATATACGGGCATCCTTTATAAACATTTTATTAAATTTGGTAACCTGTTTTAAAATATAAAAGTATTCATCATCTATTGTTTCCCTGTATCTGATTTCATCCAGCGTCGGAGGGGCAACATAATACTTTTTAATTATCGGAATATCATACTCATAATAAAGTCTTCTGGGGACCATTTCCTGAGATTCCACAATATGGACCCCCCAGCTGTCAATAAAGTTCTCAAGCTCTTTGACTTTATGCTGGTTTCTGTACATAACATGAAAAACATAAAAATTATGATCTTTGTAAATCCCTTTAAGTGTAACGCCGGCACCAGTTCTCCCTCTGTACTGCAGACAAAGAGCACTTTTTAAAAGGGCGCTGAGTTTGAAATCACCGACTGCAGCCAGCAGACCGCAGGCACCCGAAGGTATGCCTTCTCTCCCGCCGGAAAATTCCCTGACACTGATTTCTTTTTGCGGATGTAATTCTGTATTTACAACACTATCCATGATTAAATCCTCCGGCTATTTACCTTTTATTTCATCAAAATTTACAAATTGATAATCACAAACTTCCATCAGTTTTGAATCTTCATCTGTAATACTCAAAGCGGATCTCGGACAGGCTTCTACACTTTTAAAGGAAGCATCGGATATTTTATCCAGGACATATTTATAAAAACTTTCATCTATTTTCGATGACCATTCTTTTCCCAGTTTCAGCAGCGACCCCTCGCTGTAATAGTAACACCAGTCGCACTGAATGCATATGCCGCAGAAAAAACACCTTTCAGCAAAAACCACAGCCGTATCCTCATCTATAGTCTTGGTTATCTCTTCAAAAGTGTTTTTCCTCTGCTCAAGCTCTATTCGCCTTTCAACAAGTCTGGTGGATTCCTGGAAATATTTTGTATTTATAGTATTATAAAAAGCGATCTCCCTGTTTTCCGAAGGCTCAATTTTCTCTCCCAAAAATTTTCTGACTTTCTCCACAGTAATCTGAGCAGAGCCAACTGCCCTTACCACCATACCAATAAGTTCAGAGTTCCCCATGCTTGAATCACCGGCTATAAATATTTTATCTTTGAGTTCATCGGGCAGATCAGGGCAGTTAAGGTTAGGATATTCGTTAACAAATCTTTCTCCCACAAAAAAGAGATCAGGTTTGTCTCCAACTGCCATAACAATTCTATCAAGCTCGAATTCTTCATAAGTATCTTTCATCTGGACAGGCTTAGCTCTCCCGCTTTCATCAACGGGGCCGAGTTTCATTACAGCACAAACAAGTTTTAGTTTATCCCCCGATCGTTTTATTTTAACAGGCTGTCTGAGAAAATGGAAAGTAACGCCCTCTTCCTCACTATCTTTAACCTCGCCGGGGTGTGCTGTCATCTCATTAACCGTTCTTCTGTAAATTATATGCGGATCTGCACCAAGCCTGGCTGCACATCTTGCAACATCAAAAGCGGTATACCCCCCGCCGATTATGCCTATTTTTTCATTTTTACCCACACTCACTTTCTCGAGATTATTAAAATTTATATCCGTTAAAAATTTTATACCATTCTCCACAGCAGGGTCATCTTCTCCCTCAATATTGAGAACACCCGGGCTTTGAGCTCCAGTGGCAACGATTACAGCGTCAAACTCTTCCGCAAGGTCGATAAATCTATTTTTATTGATCTCGTAATTAAGTTTAATCTTGACTCCGGTTTTATAAATATACTCCAGCTCATTTTCAAGAATCTCATTAGGATATCTGTATTCAGGGATACCCTGAGAAAGCAAACCGCCGGCTTTGGAATTCTTTTCATAAACAGTTACATTATAGCCCTCTTTAGATAAAAAATATGACGCTGTAAGACCTGCAGGACCTGAACCGACAACCGCAACACTTTTATCTTTGTCATTTTTAATATCTTTAGGCTGTAGATTGTTTGTATACCCCCAGTCGGCTATAAACCTTTCCAAAGCTTTAATATCCACCGGCTGGTCAAACTTACCCCGGTTACAGGCTGTTTCACACGGATGATCGCAAAATCTGCCACAGCCGGCTGAAAAAGGATTCGTTTCCTTTAAAACATAAAAAGCTTCTTCAAAACGTCTTAAGGCAATAAGCCGTAAAAAACGGGGTATATCATTTCCTGCTGGGCAGCCGGCATTCCCCATATGATCTTTTGAATAACAGGGGCTTAATTTATTTACATATACAGGCAGGATTCTTTTCAAAACAAACCTCCGAATCGCTCTTCTTTTTAAATATAACATACAAATACAGTTTATAAAAACGAAACTGACACAAGAACAATATAACCTATCTAAAAAATACAATCAAGAGAAAATTTATTATTTTATCAGGGTATCTATAAGATATGCCTAATTATATAAGATAATATAGTGTTAGTATTTGTTTTTTAATATTTCAGCAATACCATCTGTATCCAAAGTATTCAAAACATGTGCAGGTGTTAATCCGCCTTTTCTTGCAGCAAATACTCCGTATTTTATATGTTCAAACCCTTTTTTCGAATGAACATCCGGGCACAAAATGATTCTCCCCCCTTCTTTGACCAATACCTGCAAATATCTCCAGTCTATATCTAACCTGTAAGGATTACAGTTCAATTCAATAATTACATTGTTTTTGCAGCACTCTTTTATTACCTCATACATATCAATTTGATATCCGTCCCTTGACAGAAGCAGTCTGCCCGTCGGATGACCAAGAATTTTAGTGTGAGGGTTGTTTACAGCCTTTATAATCCGATCCGTCATTTCAGACATGCTCAAATTAAAATGCGAGTGAACACTGGCTATTACGAAATCAAGTTTTTTAAGGATATCTCCTGAATAATCCAAACTACCGTCCGGTAAAATATCTGATTCTATCCCCTTAAAAACAAAAAAATCGTTGTTTTCAGCATTTATAGCGTCTATTTTCTCAATTTGGTCAAAAAGCTCTTCCTCTTTCAGCCCCCCGGCGTAAAAAGCACTACGGCTGTGATCGCTTATGCCGGCGTATTCAAAATTTTTACTCTTACAGTAATTGACAATATCCTGCAAACCCATTGAACCGTCGGAATAATTTGTATGAATATGAAAAATGCCTTTTATGTCATTTTCCGTAATCAGATTTTCAAAATCTATTTCATCCCGAAATTCAAAAACCCCTTCTCTCAACTCCGGCGGAACATATTTTAACCCCAAAATTTCATAAAGTGTTTCCTCACTGTTTATCTCTATTCTTTTGTCCCCCCGAAAAATCCCATATTCATTAATTTTTAAACCTTTTGACTTTGCAATCCCTCTTAATTGTTCATGATGGGCTTTACTGCCTGTGAAGTGATGCAGAGCGGAATAAAATTCTCCCCTTTCAAAGCATCTTAAATCCACCGGTATCCCGTCCAAAACAGCCGTAATCTTCTTTTCTCCTCCTTCCCTGATTTCATCAAAAAAATTCTCTTTTGTTATCTTATCAAGGACATTGCTCTCATTTTTGGCAACTATAACCAAATCCAAATCTTTAACAGTTTCCAGTTTTCTTCTGTAACTGCCTGCTATTTCGTATTTTTCAACATAATCGAGAGTATCCAAGAAACTGCGTATTTTTTCTGCTGTTTCCTCGGCATCTGCCAAAAGACGCCTCTGCATACTTAATTTTACATATTCAATGTTATTCAGTATTTTATCTTGAGATTTTTCCCCGAATCCCTCCAGCATTGCCAGCCGGTTTTCAATACAGGCATATTCCAGTTCACCAAGGGAATTTACTCCCAGTTCCTTATATATTTTATAAGCTTTTTTTGCCCCCACCCCCGGAATCCTGTTCATAATAATCAAAATTTCAGGCGTATTAGATTTAATATCTTCCAGCTCATGAAAAGTTCCGGAATTAACTATTTCTTCTATATGTCCCCGAATATTCTTACCTACACCCTTAATTTTCGGAAGCTCACAGCCTCTTTTTAGTATTTGAGCAATGTTAAAATCAAGCCCCAGCACGGAGCGAGCCGCTGAATTATAAGCTCTCACTCTGAAAAAATCTTCATTGTTAATTTCAAGATATTTGCCGTATTCTTCAAGTTTTTCAGCAATTGAAGCATTTTCCATATGTTCAGACCTTCATCATTCAAAAAATTCTGTCAAATCAAGACCAAGGACTTCATTGCCTTTTAGAGATTTTTCAATTTTCTCCTTGGCATCAGTTAGCTGATTCGGGCTGACACCGTATTGTATGGATTTACACGCTTCCAGATAAGCCGCCAGAATGTCAAACGTTTTAAGGAGTTCCCCGTCTACCGGATCGAAAACATCTTCGTTGTAGCTTTCATGAAGAGTCTGCTGATCTATATCGTACACTACTTTACCATTTAACCTTACTTTATTTGAAAATTCTTTTGTTATAAAAAATTTGATTTCCTCATGCATGTAATCGGGTAAAAGCGGTAATATCCGCTGTTCGATCTGTATTTCTTCATATTCCTTAATTGTTTTTTCCAGACCGGCAACAGACTGCTTAATAGGTGAAACAATGTCTCTTGTCAGCACTTCAGGCAAATCATGAAATAATGATGTATAAAAGTTATTATAAATTCTTTTAGGGCAAGCACCGAGTTTCAGACAGCCGAAATAGGAAAAAACGGCAACCAGAAGCATATGCCCCAACACCGACGTTTCAGGAATCCTGGGCACCTGAGCCCAGCGTTTCTGAAAACGCAGCTGCCCGCACAAATCAACAAAACCGAACGATTTTCTTCTCAATGAGATTTTCTGAACACCGATCAGGTCATAATAATCCTCAATTTGATTCTCTATATCATTTTTCGTACCTTCAATACCGTAGATAAAAGGGCTGGAATTATAAACAATCCTGAACTCCCAGTTAGTAGCAAGATAATGGGCAGCATTGAGTATTTTTTTCTCTCTCGTGGCATCCTTTTTCTGGCTGAGATAAGTCACAAATCTGTCAAAATAATTTTCATCAGTTGCAGTCAAATCTTCCCTGAGGTTGTCAATGACCCACCTGTTCAGCTCTTCACCTTTTTCTTTCATCATTTTATGAAAAACGGGAGGTTTAATGTCTGTCAGAAGAACCCTGTGAAGAAATTCATGAATTCCGCCTTCAATCAGTGCAATCCAGTCTATACTGAGATTCCTCTCGTGCTCTTCATTTTTAGCCAGAAGATAAGCTATTATAAATTTATGAGCCTGTTTGTCGAGCTCGGTTAAATCCATAGGAGTGACGTGATCATTCCATCTTTTGATGTTTGCTGCATCAAATATCTTATCTATCAAGCCTTTTTTAATCATTACCTACCTCGTTTAATTCGCATATTCTTTATTTTTCTTTTTAGCTACCAGTGACATTACTTCCACAAAACCTGAAAAACCCATGCCGAAATACAAATACCCTTTGGGAATTTCAAAATGAAATCCCTCCGCGACAAGACTTACACCTACCAAGAGTAAAAAACTCAGTGCAAGCATTTTTATGGAAAGGTGTTTTTCGATAAATCCTGCAATCGATTCCGCTGCCACAAGCATCAACATCATAGCAATACTGATTGCAATAATCATAACAATAACGTTATTGGAAATTCCTATGGCGGTAATTACAGAATCCAGAGAAAAAACAAGATCCATAAGAACGATTTGTGCAACAACTTTTCCCATAGTTGCCAGAATTTTTTCCTCTTTTACTTCAGTATCTTCCTCCACCAAAGCATGTATTTCTTTAGTTCCTTTGAACAGCAAAAACAGCCCGCCTCCTAACAAAACAAGTTCTCTTGCAGAAAACGCATTACCGAAAAGAGTAAACAAAGGCTGTGTGATTTTACTGAGTGCAAAAAGGCTCAACAACATAAGAATTCGGGTAAAAAGTGCTATAGATATGCCGAGCTTTCGTGCTTTTTTCTGCTTGTGCACCGGCAATTTTGAAGAAAAAATACTTATTACCACAACATTATCAACTCCTAAAACAAGCTCCAGAATTGTTAACGTAAGCAAACTTGCCCAAATATTGGGATCTAATAAAATATCCACTATTCCCTCCGGCTGTATTTAAGTCATTATAATCCAACGACTTATATGTATGCAAGAGATAGTTGATGATAATAAAAGGTAGTTGGAGGTATTTAGAGGTAATTGGATGTATTTGAGGTAGTTGAGGTTTTCAAAGTGATGTAGATTACTGAGCTAATTCAGTTTGAATTATAATTTGAACTTTGAGAGTTTCACTTTTTAAAAAGCTAAACTTCTATATTGGGGAAGCATGAGCAGGGGGCGGAGAGATCTCTTTCAAACAACACAATGTAGCAAACAATTATACAATTGTGCTTAGAAGCTTCTTTCCACTGACGTCTCACGTTTTACGTCTTACATTCTCACGCTCACCCTGCTAACAACCTCTAAATACCTCAACTACCTCAACAACTTCTATTACTTAAGGTTGGATTCTGATGTAGACTTCAGGTATAAGTAATCGGATATATGAGTCCAGTCGCGCACCTTATCCAGATAAGCCCTTTTGGACTTCATAATTTTTTTGAACATGGGCGATTCTTTTTCAAAGCTGGCAACCAGTTCATCATAGGCAGTTTTCATTTCCTTAAGAACTTCTTCGGGAAATACTTTTACCTTAATATCCGGATATTTTTCCTTCATCTGCTGCCAGGCTTCAGCATTCATCTCATAGCTTTGAATATACATATCGTAAGCTGCTGTTTTCATAGCAATTTTAAGAATCTTTTTATTTTTTTCAGATAATTTATTGTATTCCTTTTCATTTATGAGAAATTCCACTTCAGAGCCCGGCTCATGCCAGCCTGTATAATAATATTTGGCAATTTTATGAAAGCCCATATTAATATCCATACCAGGGCCCGTCCATTCCACAGCATCAATAGTACCTCTTTCAAGTGATGTGTAAAGCTCACCGGGGGGTATATTGGTAACCGTAACGCCAAGTTTGGCCATAATCTGTCCGGCAAAGCCCGGAATCCGCATCTTAAGTCCTTTCAAATCATCCAGTGAACTGATTTCCTTGGTAAACCATCCGCCCATCTGATTTCCCGTATTACCTCCGGGAAAAGCAAGCATTCCATGCTTAGCATAAGCTTCCTGCATAAGCTCAAGTCCCCCTCCGTAGTAAAACCATGCGTACTGTTCCGGTGCAGTCATACCGAAAGGCATGGTTGTAAGGGGTAAAAAAGCAACATTTTTACCTTTATAGTAATATGAAGCGGTGTGCCCCATTTCATACTGACCAAGTTTTACCATATCAAAAATACCGAAAGGCGACTTATGAACATTAGAAGCATCAACTTTGATTATAAAATTACCATCGCTGAGATCCTTAACAATTTCCGCCATATGCTCCGCCGTATCAGAAAGCGGATGCAATGTTGGTCCCCAAGTCATTGCCAGCTTCCAACGTACTTTTTTATCCGCTGCAAATCCTGCAGAAGCAACCAATAAAATAACAAGAAGGGAATAAATCATCTTATTTATTAAACTCATAAAATCCTCCAAAAACGTTTTTATTACTATATTATAATTTTTAAAATTATCAAACAAAAAGTCTTGCCAAACTTTAAGAAGCCGTGATGTGTAAAACCGTGATGCGTGATGAGAAATGTTCAAAGTTTAACGTTCAATGTTGAGTGCCCAATCAACCAATATACAAATACACCACTTCTCCATTTCACTCTTTCATCAGTAACATCTATCCGGAGCTCAGAAAAAACAATTGAGGGTAAAAAGCCAATATCAGCAGTACAATAATCTGAATTGTAATAAACGGCACCACCCCTCTGTAGATATGATAAGTTTTGATAGTCGGGGGAGACACACCTTTCAAATAAAACAGGCTGAATCCAAAAGGAGGTGTCAAAAACGACGTCTGCAGATTCATCGCAATCAATATTGCAAACCATAACGGATTCAGTCCTATATGATCGGCAACAGGAAGAAGAATGGGAACAATAATATATGAAATCTCGATAAAATCGATGAAAAATCCGAGAATTAGTATGGCTATCATTGAAAAAATAATGAACCCGTATTTCTCTCCGGGAAGCTGAAGCAGCACATCCCTGACTATAGAATCTCCGCCGGTATAAACAAAAACCATTGAAAACGCAGTTGCGCCTATAAGAATAGTATAGACCATTACCGTAATTTTAACCGTTTCAAGAGCCGTCTGCTTAACCATTCCGCAAGAAAACTGTCTGTAAAGCAAAGCCAGTATAATAGCTCCGAAACATCCCACCGCTGCAGATTCAGTCGGAGTGGCGATACCTGCAAAAATAGAGCCTAAAACGAGAATAATTAATATTAAGGGTGGAAGAATATCAATAAGAGCCTTAATAATCTGCTGAATTTTGTTACCCCTGTTCTCAAGAACCACAGGAGGAGCAACTTCTTTTTTAAAGAAAGATACAGCAATTATATAAATAAGGTAAAGCCCCACCAGCCATAATCCAGGGATAAAAGCAGCTTTAAAAACATCCCCCACTGGAAGCTGGAAAACATCTCCGAGAATAATCAGAACAATTGAGGGCGGAATAATCTGCCCTAACGTTCCGGCAGCGCATATTGTACCTGTGGAAAGCTCTTTATTATAATTGTACTTAAGCATCACGGGAAGGGAAATTATTCCCATGGCAACAACACTGGCACCTACGACTCCGGTGGAAGCAGCCAGCAGTGCACCCACCAACACCGTACTGATGGCCATCCCACCGCGTACATTTCCAAAAAGTGATCCCATAGACTCTAACAGTCTTTCTGCCAAATTGGATTTTTGCAGTATAAGTCCCATAAAAATAAAAAGAGGGACTGCCATCAGCAGCTTATTTGTCATTATTGCGTACAAACGAAAGGGCATAAAAGAAAACATACTCATACCTTCCCTTATCCCCTCCCAAATAGTTCCGCCGAAAGGTATAACTTCAACAAGACCGTATATTATTGCAAAAATTACCGAAACACCACCGAATGTGAATGCAACGGGAAATCCAAACAAGAGCAGCAGGAGTGCCGCAAAAAACATAATAATACCAACCATTATAAAATCTCCTGAATATCATCTTCGTGTGTTTCCTGAAAGCCGTCACCATTACGAAATAAATTAATATTCTTAACAATATATCCTAAACTCATAAAAGATAATAAAAAGAAAGAAAAAGGAATCAAACTCTTGACAATCCACCTGTAAGGCAGGCCTCCCGGATCATTGCTTGTTTCACCGGATACAAAAGATTCGATTACGAAACTAATGGAGCCTGTGGCAATAAGCAGTGAAAAAGTCATTATAAAAACAACCGTGCCGATAATATTTATAACAGCCCGCTTCTTATGGCTCAGTCTGTCATAGATAACATCAACTCTCACATGCCCCTCTTCCATCAAAGCATAAGGTATGCCCAAAAGTATAACCACAGAGAGCAGGTGCCATTCCATCTCCTGCATCCCCACCGACCCCCAGTCAAAGAGATATCTCCCCATTGCATCAGCAAAAACATTGATAACCATTAAGACTGTTGCAAAAGCTGTCAAATAACCCAGAAATTTGGAAATCTTATTAAAAAAAGACTCAATTTTTATAAGCATTTTAATACACCTTGATTTTAATTCACTAAAGTAATATACCAAAAGCTGCATTTTTTAAAGTAAAAAAGGGGCTTTTTTACAGCCCCTTTTTTTGAATTTAAAAAATATAAACTTATTCTGTTTCAGACATGGATTTCAAATATAAATAATCGGAAATATATGTCCAGTCACGCGACTTTTCAAGATAAGCTTCCTTGGATTCCATAATCTCCTTAAAAAGGGCATTCTCTTTTTTATACTTGTTTAACAGCTCGTTGTATGAAGTTTTCATTGCGTTTAGTACTTCATCAGGAAAAGTTTTTACTTTGATGTTTGGATATTTTTCTTTCATGGTTGACCAGGCGTTTGCACTCATATGATAATTCTGAATGTACATATCGTATGCTGCCGTTTTCATTGCTACTTTCAATATTTCCTGATATTTCTCAGGTAGTTTATTATAAGCTTTCTTATTTACAAGAAACTGCAGTTCTGTTGCAGGCTCATGCCAGCCCGTATAATAGTATGGTGCAATTTTATGAAATCCCATATTTATATCCATACCGGGGCCAACCCATTCCAGTGCATCAATCGTTCCTCTTTCCAGGGAAGTATAAAGCTCACCGGGAGGGATATTGGTTACAGTAACGCCAAGCTTTGCCAAAACCTGGCCGGCAAATCCGGGAATACGCATCTTGAGGCCTTTTAAGTCGTCCAAAGAATTGATTTCTTTACGGAACCATCCCCCCATCTGATTACCGGTATTACCTCCGGGAAAAGAGAGCATGCCGTTTTTTCCATAAGCCTTTTGCATAAGTTCCATGCCATCACCATAATAAAACCAGGCATACTGTTCAGGAGTTGTCATCCCAAAAGGCATTGTTGTCAAAGGAAGAAATGACATATCTTTACCTTTCCAGTAGTATGAAGCGGTGTGCCCCATTTCATACTGGCCGAGTTTTACCATATCGAACACCCCAAACGGTGATTTATGGATGTTTGAAGCATCGATTCGTATAACAAAATTACCGCCGCTCATTGTCTCAACCATATCGGCCATATTTTCCACCGTATCAACAAACGGATGAAGCGTCGGCCCCCAGGTCATTGCAAGTTTCCACCTTACCTTTTTCTCTTCAGCGTTGCCAAAGGGAACAAGTACGGCCAACAAAAAGATAACCACAAACAGATTTCTTAATACTTTCATAAGCAGCTCCTTTGTTAAATTTTCAATAGTCCCACTATACTATTATTTTCTTTATTGTCAATATTTAGAAAAAAATTATTTTGAGATTAAAGCACTTTTATTAATTTTTAATTTATTTAAGGGAGACTAACCCAATTCACACAGAATTAAATATTTAACAATGCCCCACTCAACCAATACACAACTTCTCTACTCCCCCATTTCTCTATCTCTCCAACAACACGCTGCTATTGTTAGTACATAGATAGAGATCCCTCGGCTTCGCTCGGGATGACAACTACCTATTCGTGTCATTTCGACCGGAAGCGAGCACATAAGCATTTATGTGCTCAGTGGAGCGGAGAAATCTCAGATGTTGTTTGACACAGACCTCTCCGCTCCGGTCGAGATGACAATTTTTTGTATAGCATCCACCTTGTGCGGATTAATAGGATGTTACACATATTTACCAGTCAAAAGACAAGTGCTAACCGCAGACATGCTTTCGACCGAGCACTTAAAGCGTTAAGTGCTCGGGAAGAAATCTCTACCATATAAAACGACATAACGAATAAATATGCAACTGTGCTTAATGTTGGTATATCTTCATTTGTGAAAATTCCAATATTTAGATAATGTATTATCAAATAACATAAGTACAAAAATTTTGGAGGTTGCTAAGGGATTTGATATTTATTTTTTTACAAATAAATGTATTATTCTCCAAAAAAAAAGGTGAAAAGATGAAAAAATCATTTTTTTTATTTATATTTTTATTGGCAGCCGGTTTAGTGAATGCAGGAGTCTCAAATATTACCCATGAGAAGCTTAAAAATGAAGTAAGCAGCCATAATGGAAAAACTATTGTCATTTTTTGGGCAACCTACTGCCCATACTGCCTCAAAGAGCTAAAAACTGTCAAAAACAATTATAAATATTTTACCGACAACAATGTTAAAATTATCGGCATTGCAACTGATAAATCAGAAGAAACTGTTAACGATTTTACTAAAATCAATAAGTACCCTTTTAAAACATATCTTATAACAGACAGCCTTAAAGACAAAATGAACATCAGAATGGTTCCGATAACAGCTGTTTTTGATAAAAACGGCAAATTGGACGATATTTCACCGGGAAGTAAAACATTCCAGAATTTAAAAGAAATGATATCGGATTAATTTTTACTTTAGACCTTTGAATCATTGTTATACTGTCACCCTGTAGCATCTGAGCTGAGCGAGGATAAATTTGTGTAAACAATCACTCGTTTCAGGGTCTCGTAAGCCGTTGATAATACGAGATGCTGAAATAAATGATTGCCTGCGGCAAATTTATCCGCCTATGGGCGGATGCTACAGCATGACCAAATAGAGTTATTCAAAGGTCTTTACTTTACAATATTGGCAGCATCCAGAAATAAAAGACTTGTCACCTCAAAACCGTTGTCATGAAGTTCATCAGAAGCTGACTGAATTTCTTTTTCATTCCCGCTCAGTCTTATTACAATGTCCCTGAAACCTTCCGGTTTATTTTTAAAGTAAAATGTTGCCAAGCTGATAATGTTGAGATTGTGCTTTTTGATTATTCTTGCTATTTCAGAAATTGCCCCCGGCTGGTCCTCAACAAAGATGGTAATTCTGGCACCCGCTTTTCTCATCCCCATTGCTTCAACAAAGACATCAAACACGTCAACAGAAGTGATTATCCCGCAAAGCTCGCCATCCTTATCCACAACGGGTAAGCCTCCAAAACGCTTATCGCGTAAAATCAGAGCCGCCCTTTCTATGGGATTTTCAGGTTTAACGCTGATCACGTCACTGGTCATGGCATCTTTTACCACTGACTTAGCCAGAATGTTGTGCATTTCATAGATATCAAGCGTGCTGGCTCTGGATGGTGAGAACTCTTTAATATCTTTTTCAGTAATAATACCCGTAAGTTTACCTTTTTTTAACACAGGCAGCCTTCTGATTCTGTTTTCTCTCATTAAATGAACGGCATCCAGAATCGTATCATCCTCGTTAACCGTAATCAGATTCGTCTGCATCCAGTCTTTTACAAACATAAATCACCTCAGCTCTGCTTTAACCTATCTCTGTTATCAATTATAGCATTTTCTTTTAAATTTTTATCTATCTCTACATTTTCCAGTTTTATACCGAATTTTTTATAAAAATCTTGTTTCAAATCGACTTCTCTTTCAGTATTTGTTATCATCCTGAGAACATCCTTATTCTCTGTAGTTTCAACAACAAGCTTTCCAGTAATACTGTTTTTTTCCAAAAACTTTTGAAACTGCCAGTAATGCACAAACACACCCTTGACTTTTACCGAGCTGTCACTTCTGCCGAAAATTCCTTGTATAAAACCCTCGTCATTTCCACAGCCACATTCCTGATTTTCAGCAATTGTCAAATCACCCGTGGCAAGTCTGACAAAGGGGAGTTTGCCGTTCAAAAGCGTAATTACCGCTTCCCCCGTTTCTCCTGATGCAACGGGCTTAAAACTTCCGGGCTCTAATACTTCTAAAAATATATCCATATCAGGATGCATACACTTTTCAGGGCATTCCGTTGCAATCAAACCAACTTCAGCAGTACCATAGCCTTGATAGGCCTGGACGCCGTATTCTGATGAAAAAACCTTTCTGTCTTCTTCAGTCATCTTTTCGGCAATTAGATATGCTTTTTTCAGCCGGCTGTTTTCTCCAAGATTATTTAATATATTAAATAAAAATGTTCTTGTGCCGGTAAAAGCTGTTGCGCCTGTTTGCGCAATAATTTCCCCAGCTTTTTGAGAATCGGTCGGACCAGCGGGAATAACGGCCGCACCAAGATACCTGGCCGCTTCATCAAACATATCCCCGGCCGGAGACATATTATAAGAAAATGCGTTAAAAACGACGTCACTTTTATTAAATCCGGCTTTGGAAAGTGCTTTATGAAATCTGTAATGATTGAATTCGGCAGTTTTAGGATTAAAAATCGGCCCCGGGGAGATATATATCTTGCTAATGATTTCCATTTCCACTAATCCGGCAAAAGGAGGATTTTGCTGTTGCATCTGCGACAATTCGAATTTGCTCAGAGGTTTTATCCTGCAAAAATCCTCATATGAATTAACAGGGCCGTCTTTCAACCCTCTTCTCTTCAAAAACTTTATTATTTCAGGGTTTTCAATGCCGTCATTAATAAAAGACAATAATTTTCTCAAATTTCCTAAGAAAGCCATCTTTTACGTCTCCTGTAATGTTTTACATCTCTGAACCGCTTTTTGCGGGTTCCGGAACCCAGATAAAATTCTTTTACATCTTCATTTCTGACAAGTTCTTCCGATTGACCTTCAAGAACTATTTTACCGTTTTCCATAATATAGCCGTAGTCTGATACGCTCAAAGCCATATTGGCATTTTGCTCCACCAGAAGTATAGAGGCATTCTCTTTTTCACGTAATGTTTTTATAATATTAAAAATTTCTTTGACAAGCAGAGGGCTCAAACCGAGTGAAGGCTCATCCATTAATATAAGTTTAGGTTCTGCCATGAGTGCTCTGCCTATGGCGAGCATCTGCTGCTCACCGCCGCTCATATAACCGGCTAACTGTGTTCTTCTCTCCTTTAATCTCGGAAAATATGTATATACCTTATCAATGTAATCTTTTACTTTGGCAGAAGGGCTCGTGTAAGCTCCGGCAATGAGGTTTTCCTCCACATTAAGGTCTTTGAAAACCCTGCGCCCCTCCATTATCTGAAAAATCCCCTTTTTAACAATTTCAGCAGCATCCTTGTTATCAATCCTCTCACCCATAAAAACAATTTCACCGTCAGTCACTTTGCCGTCTTCTGAATCGAGAAGACCGGACACCGCCTTTAGTGTTGTGGTCTTGCCGGCACCGTTAGAACCCAGCAGACAGACAACAGAGCCCTCCCTCACATTCAGGGAGAGCCCTTTTAAAACAAGTATTACATCATTATAAACTACTTCAATATTATTAACGTTTAACATCAATTCGCCGATATATAGTCTGATACAGGTTTAATTTCACCATTCTGAATCTGATAAAGCTTAAGAGCGGTAACACCTTTGTGGCTGTCTTTGCTGAAACTGACGGGAGCCGTTAATCCCATAGTTGAAAAATTCTTCATAGACTCAAGAGCAGCCTTTATATTTTCTCCGGTTAATTCACCTTTTGTCATCTCAAGCCCGGAAAGCAGTACATACATAGAAGAAAAACCCTGAACGTAATTCACTGCCCTGTATTTAACATCCGGATGATATTTCGCATTTAATTCATGCAGAAACTTGATACCTTCCACATCTGTCTGATTCCACATTGCAAAAGAGTTTGTTCCATAAAATCCGTTGGCTGCCTCTCCTGCCAGTTCGATAAGCGTTTTGCCGAAAGTCCAGTTGAGACCTATAAATTTTGTATCAATACCCAGTTTCTGAGCATCTTTCAGTATGGTTGATGTAGCCATATATGTTTCCTGAATCAATGCATATGCCGGATTTTTTTTCTGCATATTCAAAAGCTGACTTGTGGCATCCAGAGCCTTCAACCCGACAATTTCCGTGTCAACGACATCCACACCTATTTTTTTCGCATAGTTTTCAGCATCCGGGAAAAATGGTGAGCGGCCGAAACCTGTGTCGTTGTAGATAAAAGCGGCAGTATCTTGCTCACTGTTTTCCTTTATATATTTCAGTGCAATTCTGGCCTGATCCGAATATGTAGCCCCCACAAGAAAATTGTATGGCGACTTGTCAGGATCTGTCAAATGTTCGGAATAGGAAGCTGAAAAATAGGGAATTTTATCCCTACTGACAAATTTTGTCAAAGCTTCGGTATCACCCGTTCCCCAGCCGTGTACTGCAACGACCCCCTGTCTCATAAAATTTTTGTAAGCAGCTATCGCCTGTGGTATTTTATACGAGTAATCCACACCCAAAAGTTCGATTTGCCTTCCATTGATCCCGTTTTTCTCTTCATTGAACCACTTGACACAATCTCTGACACCTTGGGCATAAGGTTTTCCCACATCTGCAGTTCCACCTGTTAAATCAAAAAGAGCACCAATTTTTACCGGTTCAGCAAATCCTGCTCCGCTAAAAAAAGCTAACATTACAATTACCAGTAACAATCTTTTCATTTTGCATCCTCCGTGTTGCATTTTATTTATATAACCTGCAGGAACATCCTGCAAACTCACTTCTGATGAGCTTTGAATAAGTACCCCATCCTAACCTTCCCCTAAACCAGGGGAAGGAATTCAACTCTCCCCCCTATAATAGGGGGAGATATAGAGGGGTATATTTTGTTTTCAAACAGAGTCCAGTACACCTGTAGGGCTAAAGCCCTTCTTCCAGAATTATTCTAAGCTCTTCTAATGGGAAAACGGCCACAGCTTCCAGTAAGCCTTTATCAAATTCCATCTTTTTGCCAGCCCTTCCGGCTCAAGAAGCAAAAACAGTATTATCACAATACCGAACGCGCCTTCCCTGATTGCAGCAAAAGCATTGGTTACAGCCGGATAAATTTGAGAGAGATTATCGGCTGCAAATCTTAAAAATTCCGGTAATAAGGTTATAAAAACCGCTCCGAAAATACTGCCCAGCAAACTTCCCAATCCTCCTATAATGACCATTGAGAGATACTGGATTGAAACCCCTATGGTAAAATGTTCCGGTGTAATTATCGTAAGATAAAAAAGCCATAATGCACCTGCAACCCCTGCATAAAAAGAGCTTATTCCGAAAGAAATGATCTTGTATTTAAAAACATTTACTCCCATGGCTTCCGCTGCAATATAATTATCCCTGATACTGAGAAAAATTCTGCCCGTTTTTGTCCTGATAAGATTTTTCGCAGCTAAAAGCATGATTATTGTAAAAATCAGCCCAACAAAGTAAAAGCTGAAATCACTGTCTATATTTATTCCGAAAACAGAAGGAAAATCTACAAACGCTCCTGAGACCCCACCAGTTATAAATTCCGCTCTCACAAAGAAAAACTGGAGTATAAATTGTGCAGCCAGTGTCGCTATTGAAAGATACAAACCTTTCAGCCTTAATGAAGGAATGCCGAAAAACATTCCCACAGCCGCCGTGACAAGTCCTGCAAGAGGTATAACAACCAGAAAATTCAAATCCGTATTGTTAAAAATATACGCAGCAGCATAAGCACCCACTCCAATGAAAGCACCATGCCCCAGGGATATAAGACCGGTAAAACCTGTGAGTATGTTAAGCCCCGCTGCACCTATTATTGCAATAAAAACGGTGTTACACAGATAAAGATAATAGGTATTTGCAATAAAGGGGAAAATAAAAGTTAGTACTATAAAAGAATAAATCATTATCAGCGAAAATTTTGTTTGAAAAATAGCCGCATCTTTTACATAGCTGGTTTTAAAATTTCCACAGTTTTTATAATTCATACTTTCTCCACATCAGCAGTACCGAATAAACCGTAGGGTCTGATCATCATCACTAGAATCATCACCACAAAAGGGAAAACTTCCTTCGCACCGCCGCCTATCATCGGGTCTATATAGCCGCCTGCAAAATTTTCCAGCACCCCGATTATGAGACCGGCAATAATCGCACCGCCTATGCTGTCCAGCCCGCCCAGAATAACAACGGGAAATACCATAAGTCCGAAATGGGATAAACTTGTATTTATCCCATTGATGTTACCGAGAAAAACACCACCGACAGTTGAAACAATTGCTGCTATCGCCCAGGAAAGAGCAAAAATCCTTTTCACATTTATGCCCATGGAAAGTGCCGCCTGCTGATCACTTGCAACAGCTCTCATAGCCACTCCCACTTTTGTTTTTTTGAAAAAAATTGTAAACAAAATGAGAAATATTGCCACAGCTACAAGCGAAGCCAGATATACATAACTGATTTGCAAATCCATTACAGCTATGGGCTCTTCAGGAAATATCCTGGGAAATGTCCGCGTGTTTGTCCCCCAAAAAAGCTGAACCACTGATTTTAATACCGACGATAAGCCTATGGTAAGCATAATTATTGATATGATAGGTTCTCCTATCATTTTTCTTAAAAATATTTTTTCTATTAAAAATCCGAAGAAAAACATAAAGATAAGAGTCATAAAAAAAGAAAATATAAAGGGAATACTGTAGCCAACTGTAAACTGAAGACAGATATAGGCTCCAACCAACAATAGTTCACCCTGCGCAAAATTAACAACCCCTGTAGCCTTATAAATAAGTGTAAAACCGAGGGCAAGAAGTGAATAGATACTGCCTATCACAATTCCAGTAATTACAAGTTGAAGAAAAAAATCCATCATTTCACCATATTATAAATTTTCATCGTGGTATGTATGCGCTTCTCTCTTTCGTCCTGAAGCCTGATTACGGCATCAATAGTAATGTCATCTTTATCTCCGTATAAAGCTTCTACAATTTCTTTGTATCTTTCCTCGACAAATCCTCTTCTGACCTTTCTCGTCCTCGTCAGCTCTCCGTCATCAGCATCCAGCTCTTTGTAGAGAAGGACAAAACGTCTTATTTTCATATTTTCTTTCAACTGACTGTTCACCCCGGCCACTTCTTTCGCTATAAGTTCGTAAACCTCGTTTTTTGAGGAGAGATCGGTATAGGTAGTATACGATAATTTGTTTTCCTCAGCCCATTTGCTGACAATATCCATATCAATATTTATAATCATCGCAATAAAATCCCGGTTGTTACCTAAAGCCACGGCTTCTTTCACATAGGGGCTGAATTTTATTTTATTTTCCAGAAATTGGGGTGAAAACATCGTTCCGTCATTCAGATGCATTATATCTTTCTTTCTGTCCAGAACCACGAGCTTGCCGTTCTCATCAAAATATCCTGCATCCCCGGAGTAAAGCCAGCCCTCTTTGAGTGTTTCATCAGTGGCTTTCTGATCCTTGTAGTACCCTGCAAAGACGGCATCACTCTTTGAAATAATCTCACCGTCTTCCAGGATTTTTATTTCCGTTCCCTCTATCGGTTTGCCAACAGAGGTAAAATCCACATCATCCTGTCTGTGAATGCACGAAATACCTGAAATTTCAGTCTGACCGTAAATCTGCTTTAAGTTAATCCCAAGGGCGTGAAAAAATTTAAATGTATCCGGCCCCAATGCTGCGCCGCCTGTTATTGCACTTCTTAAAAAAGAAAAACCCATACGCTCTTTCAATTTTTTGAAAACGGCCAGGTAAGCAAGCCGGTATTTAATTTTTAGCAAAAATGAGGGGCTCACCTTGTCAAATCTGCACTCGGCGAACTTATAGCCCACCGGAAGACATTTGTTATATACAAAACGCTTGAACCTGCTTGTATCCATAATTTTGACCTGAACATTTGATGCAAGATTTTCCCACACCCTGGGCGGAGAAAATATTAAATTCGGGCCTATCTCTTTCATATCATTCTGGACTGTATCATGGCTTTCAGGAAAATTTACCTTAAATCCGAAAATTAACGCGCTGGCAATACACATCATCTGCTCACCTATCCAGGGAAGCGGAAGAAATGAAACAAATTCATCATTTTCATATTTGGGGTCGGCTTTACCCAGACTGCGGGACATGAAAATCATATTTTTGTGGGTAAGCATTGCAAGTTTGGGAAAACCTGTAGTGCCTGAAGTGGTACACATAACGGCCACATCATTTTCATCTATATTACTTATTTTTGATTCGCAGTATTGTTCAAAACCATCGTTTTTAAAATAATTGTTTTTGAAAATCTCACCGTAATATACCAGCGCAGGATCATCGTACTGATACATACCTTTGTCATCATAATATATGACGCATTTAATATCATTATCCCCTTCACTTTCCTCCAGAATATCAAGGATTTTATCCACCTGTTCCTGATCTTCGGCAACCACAACTTTAACTTCCGCTCTTCCAAGTATATATTTAACTTCAGAAATTACCGAATCCTGATAAATCCCGATCGGTATGACTCCGAGGAGTTGAGCTGCCATTTCACACACTACCCACTCAGGTTTGTTATCCCCAACCACTGCAATAGTATCACCCTTTTTCAACCCCTGATCTTCAAAAAAAGCGGCAAGGACACACACATTTTTCAAATAATCCGACCAGGTGAAGCTTTGCCATATGCCCAGGTCTTTCTCTCTGAAAGCCGTTTTGTCAGGATTTTTCTTAAAATTATTATAGAGATATGCCGGGAGAGTATTTAAATCCATTTTTCCTCACCCAGATATGCAGAAAGCACCCTTTCGTCATTTGCCACCTCTGAAGGGGAACCTTCGCAGATTTTCTCTCCGAAATCTATTGCCAGTATTCTTGAAGAAATATCCATAACAACATTCATATCATGCTCAATTAAAACTATTGTGGTATCCCTTTCTTCATTAATATCAATAATATATCTTGCCATATCCTCCGTTTCTTCTGTGTTCATACCGGCCATAGGCTCATCCAGAAGCAGCAGCTCCGGCTCCAAAGCAAGGGCTCTGGCAAGCTCAACCCTTTTCTGCAGACCGTAAGAGAGCTCAAAAACATGTTTCTTTCTGATTCCTGAAAGATCCAGAAAATCTATTATTTCTTCGACTTTCTCTCTGTGTCTGATCTCCTGTTTCAAAGGTTTGCCAAAATAAAAAATTGAAGAAAATATCCCGTAATTCATCAGACTCTGACGTGAAAGCATCAGATTGTCCAAAACAGTCATCCCTTTGAAAAGCTCCAGATTCTGGAATGTTCTGACCACACCCTTTGCAGGTCTTTTATAAGCCGGCATTTTTGTTATATCAGCACCTTTTAGATAAATACTGCCTCTATCCGGAAAATATATACCGGTGATTGTATTTAAAATACTCGTTTTGCCGGCACCGTTTGGACCTATTATTGAAAACACATCACCTCTGTTTACATTGAAGGACACACCGGCTACAGCCATAATGCCGCCGAAGCTCAGATAGATATTCTTAACTGTTAGTAAACTTTCTTTATTCATCATTATATAACCTTGTTATAATTAAGTACTTTTATAGTGACTAAGGTGTTAAAAGTCAACTGATTTTTTCAGCCACATTGAAAATAGTTTAATAATTTCAAAACATCTTTTCCACTTAGCTCTCAGCACTTAATACTTATCGCTTAACGCTTAACACTAATAACCACAGTTTTACTATTTGACAATTAACAACTTTAATTTATTATTAGTTCCACATTATCTTCGGAGGCGTAATATGCTTGAAAATAAACTAAAAAATGAATACAGCCTGTATCTGCTTGAACATAAAAATAACCCTGTGGCCTGGCAGCCTTTCAGCTATCAAATTACTGAAACTGCTAAAAAGGAGAACAAACCGATATTACTGAGTATTGGCTATTCCTCCTGTCACTGGTGTCATGTAATGGCGGATGAATCATTCAGTGACAATGAAACTGCGGAATTTATTAATGACAATTTTATCCCTGTTAAAATCGACAGAGAGGAGTATCCGGATATTGATAAAAAATACCAGTTTTTTCTGCAGATAATCAGACAGATGGGCGGCTGGCCGCTTACTGTATTTACGGATCCCGATCTGACTCCCTTTTACGGAGGGACATACTTTCCAAAGAATGAAATTCAGGGAATTCCTGCATTTCAAAATGTACTTAAAGCTGTATCTGAACTCTACAGAAATAGCGACTCAAAACTGGATAAGATCAGGGAGAATTACCGAAATTTTGTTAAACGATTCAATAAAATCGATTCGGATTTCAACGATTTTCAAAACTATACAAAAGAAAAGGAAATAAGCAGTTTTATGGATCAGGCAGATAAGGAACAGGGCGGATTAAGGGGAAACAGTAAATTCCCGAATATTCCCGTCATGAATTATCTGCTTTCCTTCGCTGAAAATGATGAAAGCATATTGGATTTTTTAAAAAAGACAGCTGATAAATTGTGTGAATCAGGAATATTTGATCACATCAACGGTGGTTTTTACAGATACTGTGTGGACTCATCCTGGAATATACCCCACTTCGAGAAGATGCTTTACGATAATGCTCTAAATGCCGAATTCCTGACAAAACTTTATGACATTACAAGGGATCCGCTGTATCTGCACATTGCACGCAAAGCTGCTGATTTTATCCTGGAAAATTTTTCCACGGATTTCGGGCTGGCGGCTTCCATGAATGCTGATTCTCCGGATGAAAACAATAATCTGGTGGAAGGATATTACTATAAAATTTTTGAAAACGATATCCCGGGAAATTTCAGTGACAGTGAGAAACAGCTCATACACTCCCATGTTGTATTTAAAGAAAATGTTCTCAATTTGCAGGATATCGACTACGAAAAATACATTAAACTCGAACCGGTTTTTGAAAAGATACAGTCCAATATAAACAAAGAAAAGCCTGTTCTTGATACAAAGGTAATACTTTCGTGGAATATGCTTTTTGTTAACACGCTCCTTACATTATCAGAAGTGGCAAATGATGAATACTACTTTCAGATGGCTGTGAATTTATACAACAAAGTCAAGAATTACCTGATAAATGATGACGGCAGCTTATTCCGGATAAAATATCATAAAGAGCTTGCATTTAATCACAGAACTCTGGAAGATTACGCCTATACTATTGATACAACAATGAGAATGTTTGAAATGACAAAAGACCGAATTATGCTGGATTTTGCCGCAAAGCTCTCAAAGAAAATGTTCGAAATTTTTCATGAGAACGGAGTACTTTTTTTCGACACCAATCATGATGTATCGGATACGTTTGATGAAGCCGTTCCTTCGGCTTTTGCAGTTGCGCTGAAAAACAGTGAGCACTTGTCAGAGATTTCGGATATCAGCAATAATATCGTTAGTGAATTAAAAGATTTCGGTGCTGACAGAGTTTTGAAATTTCCGGCAGGCCACCCTACTCTGCTGAACTATTTCAGATTCGGCATATAGTAAATTGGTGAAATAGTGAGGTAGGAAAATAGGGAGATAGTGAGGGGGAGAGACAGAAGTTAAGTTTGAGGAAGTTGAACTGGTTGAGATGGTTGATGATGTTGTAAAACAAAGGATGTGAAATGATCTGCCCTTAATACGCTGCCGGGAGAAATATTGCAAGGGCTACAATGTAAGAAACTTTGACATAAGGCGGAGATATCCGGAATGCGGATAATGTTTTGTAATTGCAAATCTGCCAAATCATAATGATTCCAAAAAGGATTATATAAACGATGTTTTTTAGGGAGGAAATAAAAAATATCCGCCATCGGGCGAAAAAATGAGGTGTAAGATGAGGCGATTAACTGTATTCCTTTTTGTTTTGGTGATATTTTTAGGTTATGGATGTGCGGCCTTGAAACTTGAACCACCTACAATTGAAAGTAAATATTTTCAAGATAATAATTATCCTTGTTATAAAGTTGTGTTTAACGATGATATCAAATATATTGAAGATGTAAGTGGTTTTGGAAAAAAATCCTATGCAAAAGCATACAAATTTAAAGATCTTACAGGTGTAGTGATTATAGGAAAATATGAATTGACAAGAACAGGATACTGGACACCAAAATCTGTTGGAGACCAAACTTTTGATGATGTGATAATATATGAAGCAGAAAAAGGAAATAAGTCCGGAGTTGTCAATATAGAAAGGCTTAACAGTAGACATAAAATAGTGTTAATTGTTACAAAAGTAATTTCTGATAGATACTTTGCCTCTATTTATAAAGTATACAGCTATGAATATTTTGGTGGAGGTGACACAGCCAAAGATAAGGCGGAATATGTCAGGAATAATCCTGAAGAGTTTAATTTAAAAAAAATAAAAAATGATTTACTTTTTTATATGAATCATATTAAGCAAGTTAAATGTCAGGATAAAGGGGAGGGATAGACAAGAAAGAGAAGAAAAAACTATTTAACAAGCGTAATTGGAAAGAACAAACAGCATTGATATAATATCAGAATCAACGAGTCATTGCTATTGAGATAGGGAAAACGGCGAACATTCTGTTTTACTATATGAGTTAAAATTAATTAAAAGGAATATTTTTAGGTAATGCTATCAAACTCGATATATTCAATGTATCCACCAGAGAGCGGAAAACGAGGTGTGAGATGAGACGTGTAAATGTATTGTTTGTTATATTTTTAACTTTTGTTTTAAGCTATGGCTGTGCTCAAAAAAGACTTAATACCCAAAGCGGACGACCGGAAGTTGTTGTTGATTGTGGGGACGTTCAGTTAGTTAAAAATATTTTTAACAACAGAATGCTGAATGAGGGATATAATGTTGTTGCTGAAAATAACTTGTCTATTGAATATGAGAAGGAAGCTAACGTTGCTATGGATTTTCTGTTTGCAATATCCTTTGGAAACAAAGGGGGTAAACCAAAAAAAGAAGTTATTTTGAATTTTATGGACGTTCAAAACACTGTTAAAGTTGTGGCTAACTTAAGAACAGTAAGGAGTGATGGCAGCAGGATAAATTCAAATGACGGTAAGCCAGCTCTTAAATTTCAAAAAGTGATAGAAAGATTGAAAAGAGAAGCTGAAAATAATTGCCCTTAAAACACCTGAACAAACTTTTTTTATATTTAATAGGGCAAGACTTTTCCCAATGAATAATATAAATCAAATTTTGCACTTCATTTTGTCATTACGAGGGACAAAGTCCCGAAGTAATCTCATGCCTCTTATAAGAGATTGCTTCGTCTCCGCCCATGGGCGGATCCTCGCAAAGACGTGTAAAAAGTGTAAGTGCGAAACTTGATTTATTAATACTTTACTTTTTGCAAATACTTAGATAAAAAACGAGAGCTTTGAATATTTCAGGAAGCGCGGTTTCAGTTTGTGCGACAACGGGCGTACCGGGCAAAGTTTATTAGGAAACGCAATAATGTTACCAAGCATGCGGGACTGAAGTCCCACTTCCAAAAACTAATAAAACACATTATTCAAAGCTCTCAAAAAGTTTGTTTTTTCAGTTTTTAAACGGCGGTTAAGTTATGCTTATATTTTTATTTTTTTTACTTACAGGCATTGTTTTCGGGTATTTTCTGAAAGGCAAATATATAAATAAAACACAAAAGATTTTTCTCAATATCAGTATTCTGCTTTTGCTGTTTTTTATGGGAGCAAGCATAGGCAAAGACCCGGAATTATTTGACAAAATAGCCGGTTTCGGGTTTCAGGCATTTGTAATAGCCTCCTCTACGATTGTTTTCAGCATAATTGCAGTTTTTATTGTTGTAAATTTTATGGGGAATAAACAGTGATAATCCTGATGTTAGCAGCTGTAACAGCAGGCACATTAACAGCTCAATTTTCAATCCTTCCTGAGTTTATAATAACCTACACCGATGAAATAACAAGGTATATGCTTTATCTGCTTTTGCTGCTTATCGGCTATGATATAGGAAGGGACAAAAACACAATACGCAAACTGCTTAATGCAGACAGACAGGCTTTTCTCATTCCCCTTGGAACAATAGCTGGCACTTTGGCGGGGGGTGCATTTGCCGTTTTATTTATAAATTTAAGTATAAAAGATTCCCTGGCTGTTTCGGCAGGATTCGGCTGGTATTCACTCTCTGCCGTCATAATAGCCGATGCCAAAGGCGCTGATTTGGGATCGATAGCCTTTCTGACAAATGTTTTCAGAGAAATATTAAGTATTATACTTATTCCGGTATTGGCTAAATATGTGAACCCTTATGTAAGCATAGCACCGGGAGGGGCTACTACAATGGACACAACGCTGCCAATAATTGAAAAGTATGCCGGTTCTTCAGCAGCTTTTATCGCCTTTCTTCACGGATTTATCTTAAGCTCACTCGTACCTGTAATTGTGCCAATGTTTCTGTAAAATATCTTATTTTTTATCAACCGGTTCTTTGTAATTTTCCGGCACATAGTCGCAAAAAGGCTCTTCAGCCATATAGGAATCCGATACTGCATATGCTCTGGCTCTGCAGCCACCGCATACTCCAAGATATCTGCAGGAGCCACACTTGCCTTCATAATCCTTAAAGCTTCGTATATCGTCAAAAAGCTTTGAATTTTCCCAGATTTCTTTAAAGGATTCCTTGAAAACATTGCCGGCTGCCAGAGGAAAATAAGAGCACGGGTACACATCACCCATAGCAGTAACAAGACAAATTTTCTGTGCTGCGATACACCCTTTGCCGCCGCCGGTGGAAAAACTGAGGCTCCTCCTCGTACTGTCTTTCCCCTCTTTTCTGCTGCGCTCATGCCAAATACGGTAATATTGCGGTGCACAGGTGGGGCGCACAAGGATATCTTCTTCTTCTCTCTCCATATCATAGTGCCAGTTGAGAATCTTTTCGTAATCTTCTTTATCTATAAGCTCTTTCATTATTTCTTCACCACGTCCGGTGGGCACAATCTGAAACATATACCACGCTGTAGCACCAATTTGCTTCGCCAAATCTTTAACATTAGGAATATCTTCCTGATTTCTCTTGGTAAAAGAAGAATTTATAATAAATTTAATATCATGCTTTCTGAAATATTCGGCTGCTCGCATCACACCGTCAAAAGCACCAACCTGGCCTCTGAAATCATCATGGATTTCTCTGGTGGAACCGTCCAGACTAAGCGCCACTATTTTAATACCAGAAGATTTGATTTTTTCGCAAACATCATCATCCACAAGAACACCATTGGTGGCCATACACATACGAAAACCTTTTTCTGTGCCATATTCCGCTATATCAAAGACATCTTTCCTCATCAACGGCTCACCGCCGGAAAGAACTATAACAGGCGAAGCAAATTCTGCTATTTCGTCCATAAAAGTTTTTGCTTTGTCTAAAGTAAACAAACCTTCTGATGAATCAATTTCTGAGGCTGATCTGCAATGCACACAGCTGAGGTTGCACTTTTCCGTCAGCTCCCATGCCATCCATTTGAGTTCCCATTTTTCTGACATTTACTACCTCTTTTTATTTTATTTAGAAGAAATATATATTATTTTAATCATTTTTAAAGTAAAAAGTTCAAAATGAACGTTCAGAGTTCAATGTTCAAGGTTCAACGTTGAAAGCCCACTCAACCAATATACAAATTAACCAATACACCTTTACCTCTAATTCCCCACCTCACTATCGTTTACGCATCACTTTTTTTGATTCTGTCGAATACATTCACTGCATACGTTGGCTTCAGGGCTGGCTCTCAGTCTGCTGATTTCTATTTCCTCACCACAGCCTTTACATTCTCCGAAATACGGAGAATCAATTTTCCCCAGGGTATCCTTAAGTCTGATTAGTCTTTTACGTTTATTGTTCAAGGTTGCGTTATTTATGTTCTGTGCCTGCATAGCCTCCATTCTGGTCAATCTTCCAATTGCATTATCCGGAGCTACTGTCTTATCATTCTCACTAAGTTCGGAAATTTCACTTTCCAGCTCCTGAATAAGCTTAATAATCTGATTTTTTATTTCTTCTCTCTCATTTTTTTCCATTTCCTCTCCAATCTAAAAATTATTCGAATAATAATCTTCCTAAATCCTCTATTGCCTTATCTGCAACAACTGCCAGAAGTCCAACACACAGGCTTCCCTGAAAAACATAATAAAAATTTTCATTAATCAATCCGGATATTATCGGGGCCCCTAACCCCCCTGCACCGATTGTTGCACCTATTGTGGCTGTTCCGATGTTTATAATAACAGATGTTCTTATACCGGCCAATATAATTTTTGAGGCAAGAGGAAGTTCCACTTTAATTAATATCTGACCCCCGGTCATCCCCATCCCTTTTGCCGCCTCTTTCACCTTATTTGGCACCGACTCAATCCCTGCAATGGTATTTCTGACAATAGGGAAAAAACCATACAGTATCAATGCAATGATAGTGGGTTTGAAACCGAATCCGACTACAGGGACAGCCAGAGCAAGAACTGCCACAGGCGGAAACGTTTGGCCCACTGAAGCTATGGAATTAACCGCTGGCAGAAGATCAGACCAGAATTTCCTGGTCACAAGAACACCGGTAAAAACCCCCGCAATCACGGAAAACCCGGCCGAAACAAAAACCATATACAAATGCTCTATCGTCAGCCCCAAAGCGTCCGATCGGGGGTACAAAAATTCCTGGGAGCCTTCACTGCTTCCGTAAAGATAAAAAATTAAAGTTAAAACAAAGATAACAACTGCAAATATCAGTAAAGGATAAAAAAATTTAAATTTAGCTATTTTTTTCATTGCCCACTATATCCGACAGTCTGATTTCCCCGATTAATCTACCGTTATCCACCACAGGCAGTGTTACAACATTTTCACTCATCATTACCGACAAAGCGTCCTTTAATGAACAGTCCGGTGAAACCTGAAAAATTTCTATATTTTTTACAATCAGACTTTCAATATGTTCTGCAAAATCGGTACTGTCGTCATTGTTCAACCAACCCTTTAAGTTACCGTTATCATCCAAAACCCAGACAAAAATTTCACTTTCAAGCTTTCTTTTAACAAATTCAGACGAATCAGATATTTTCACGCTTTGATAAGGCTTTATAAAATCCTCCACATACATCCGCGTAAGTTTTTTCAAAGCCCTGTCAAAACCGACAAATTTTTTTATAAATTCATTCTCTTTATTGTTCAGAATAGATTCCGGCCTGTCATATGCCACAAGCCTTCCCTCATTCATCACTGCAATCCTGTCTGCAAGCTTTACTGCCTCATCAATATCGTGAGTAACAAAAACAACCGTTTTCTGAACTTTCCTCTGCAGACGCAGAATTTCATTTTGCAGCCCCGATTTTGTAATAGGATCAAGGGCGCCGAAAGGTTCATCCATCAACACAATATCAGGATCTGCCGCCAATGCACGGGCAACGCCAATGCGCTGAGCCTGCCCTCCTGAAAGTTCCGAAGGGTGTTTATTCAGAAACAGACTTTCCTGCATTCCCATAAGCTGCATGAGTTCGGATACACGTTCGTCAATCCTGTTTTTATCCCACTTCAGAAGCTTGGGTACAACAGAAATATTTTCTTTAACGGATAAATGAGGAAAAAGACCGATATTCTGAATAACATAACCAATCCGTCTGCGCAGAATCTCCGGCTTGAAATCTCTCACATTTTTTCCTTCTATAGTTATTGTTCCTTCCGTGGGTTCAACGAGTCTGTTTATCATTTTCAGTGTGGTTGATTTGCCGCATCCGGAAGGGCCTATCAATACACAAAATTCACCTTTGTTAATGTTAAAGGAAAGATTTTTTACCACCTTACTCTCATCGTAAGCTTTGGAAACATTCTCAAATTTTATCATAAGCCGTCTTCTTTTTTGTATAATCTGCCAATATCTGCATAACCGAATCGGTAAGCACAGCAATTATAATTGTGGGGATTGCCCCCAGCAGTATCAAATCAGGAGCAGACTGCCCCAGCCCCTGAAAAATAAAAACACCGAGACCGCCTGCACCGATAAGAGCGGCTACTGCGGTATTACCCACCGACTGAACCAGAGCAACTCTTATCCCGTTTAAGACAATTGGCAGACTCAGCAGGATTTTTATTCTGAACAGTATTTGATATTTCCCCATCCCCATCCCTCTGGCAGCTTCAACCACATCGGAAGAAACATTTTTTATGCCTGTAAAAACATTTATCACCACAGGCAAAAGGGAGTACAGATAAAGAGCAATGACAGCCGGAAGCCATCCTATCCCTGAAATACCGAATTTACCAAGTACAGGAAAGATATTTACAATAAAAGCCAGAGGAATCATAAGAAAACCGAACAAAGCGATACTGGGAATAGTCTGCAGAATTCCCAGCACATTAAAAACTTTTTCACTTAGTTTTTTATTACGGGTTATAAAAACTGCCACGGGAAAACCTGTAACTACCGCCAAAGCAACAGCTCCGTAGGCAATTTTAAAGTGATTTAAAACTTCTTTAAAAAAACGATCCTGATTGTAATAAAACTCGATTAATAAAGACAGTTTATCAGCAAACCCGGTTGCAAGCACAACAATTAAAGGAAGAAAAAAAGAAACTGAAAGCAAAAACCTGTAAAAAGCGCCACTGAAAAAATTAATATTATAAATGTAGAAAAAGTAGCATGCTCCTAATATAAACCAGAAGCCGTAAGAAAGACTGATTCTTGCGTAATCATTCTGTGAAGTGACACCGGCGGCGTAGTCCCCGGCCTGCCAAAGAAAAAAAGAGAGCAGCAGACCGAGGAACAGAAATGAAAGACTTGTAAATACAAAAGTCTTTTCTTTAGACAGTAAAACAGCAATTAAAACAATAGTAACTGCGACAAACATTGATGTGCCGGAAATCACACTGTCCAAAGCCAGGGGAGTACCGCCGGCCAGCCTGTTGGGTTTTTCCACTATGAAGCTGCTGCTGAACAGCCCCAAAGCAAAAAGAAAAAGAAAAATTATCTCATTTTTATCCAACAATCTGCGGAAAACTAATCCGGCATAAGCTTTATTAGTCGATAAATCCATTGGACTTCAGATAATTTTCCGCTACTACTTCAGCAGGAATGCCTCCGATTGCTATTTTTGAATTCATTTTCTGGAGTTTTTCCAGGTTTAGCGATTCAAAAACCGGCTTAAGTATCTTCTCTATCTCAGGATACCTGTTAAGAATTTCTTCTCTGATAATTGGTGCCGGAGCATATACCGGCTGTACATTTTTTGTATCTTCCAGTACCACGAGATTGAGAGCCGCCAAAGCTCCGTCAGTACCGTAAGCCATTGCAAAATTCACACCGCTTGTTTTCTGGGCAGCGGCTTTTTCCGTTTGGGCTGTATTGCCCCCTGATAAAATCAGAAGGTTTTTATCCTTAAGCTTAAAACCGTAAGCCTCCATAAAAGCCGGAAGTGCATCTTGTCTTGTGGCAAACTCTTCCGAGCAGGCCAGTTTAACGTAGCCTCCGTTATTAACGTACCCGGCAAAATCTTCCAGTGTTTTCAAAGAATGTTTTTCTGCCAATTCTTTCCGTGTTGCTATCGCCCATGTATTGTTTGCATCAGCAGGGGTAAGCCATACAATTTTATTTTCCTTATAATCAAGGCTTTTTACAGTTTCATAGCCTTTTTGGAAATCTTTGAACACCCCCTTTTTAAAATTATCGAAGAAAAAAGCTCCGTTTCCTGTATATTCCGGGTAAATATCAATCTGTCCGGTTTTTATGGCGTTACGTACGATATTTGTAGGCCCCAGCTGGATTTTATTGACAGTGGGTATATCATTTTCTTCAAGCATTAACATAATCATGTTACCTAAGAGAGAGCCCTCGGTGTCGATTTTGGAGCCTACAACCACTTTTTCTTTAGCAAAACCGGAAGCGGCTAAAAAATTGTTATAAACAAAATTGCTAAGAGCTTTTTCATATCTAAGCCTCCCTGAATTGGTTATCTGTATTCCGGATTTGGATGGTCAAATCTGCAGCCAGCATCCCATTTGGAACGCTGATTCCCGTGCGCAGGAATACCGCCCTTGTCTTTTAACATGCGTGCCAAATGCATAAGATTCCAGGACATAAAAGTAGCATTCCTGTTGGTAAAATCATTTTCAGGACCGCCTGAGCCTTCATCTAAATAAGAGGGACCCGGGCCGGCCTCTCCCAGCCATGCCGCATCACACTGCGGCGGAATAAGGCAGCCTAAATGTTGAAGGGAATACATGATATTCATTGCGCAGTGTTTTGCACCGTCTTCATTCCCCGTTATAATGCAACCTCCGACTTTCCCGTAATATGCATATTGTCCTTCCTCGTTCAGATCTCCGGAGGAGGAATATAGTCTTTCTATAACTTTAGTGCACACGGACGATTTGTCACCTAACCAGATGGGAGTTCCTATAATGATAATGTCCGCTTTTTTTACCTTTTCATAAATCCCCGGCCATTCATCATCGTCCCATCCATACTCTCTCATATCCGGATAAACACCATAAGCTATATTATAATCCACCGGCCTGAGCATCTCCACTGATACGCCATTTTTTTCCATAATAGCTTTGGAAATCTTCATAAGCCCTTCAGTGTGAGATAGTTCAGGTGTTTTTTTAAGTGTGCAGTTTAGAAAAACAGCACTTAAATCGGAAAAATTCATATTAACTTCACTCATTTTATCCTCCTTGACAACACGTTAAAAATATTTGAATAATAACAAATATATATTGAGAGTAACACAAAGATCAAGATGCATCAAATAAAATACATAAATATAAGGTTAGACGCATGAAATTATTTTATACATATTTTTTTATTTGGCTCGGAATGATTCCGTTGGCAGTAATTAACGGCATAGTTCGTGAGAAACTTTTGACCTACCATTTTAACGAACTTAAATCCCATCATCTGTCAACTGTTTTACTGATGATAATTTTCACTGTTTATACCTTTGCCTTAGGCAGCTTTGCACCCGTTTTATCCCTTTTTTCTGCTGCCAGTATCGGTATGATGTGGGCAGTTTTAACAATAATTTTCGAGTTTACATTCGGTCATTTTGTTGCAAAAATACCGTTTTCTGAACTGCTGAACGATTATAACCTATCCAAAGGGAGGATCTGGATTTTTATACCGATATGGCTCTTAATACTCCCAATGATTTTATATTATATTCACACTTGATATTACCACCCATAACGCCTTACGCATCACGGTCTTTAAACCTCACATTGACATATTACTTCACAACAAATAAATTATTTTAATAAGAGTTTTGAATAATTCAGGGAGCACGGCTTCAGCCGTGCAAAGTTTACTTTGGTACTTAGTAAACAGCTACGCAGAAATAGTTGGCATATAGATGGAGATCCCTCGGCTTCGCTCGGGATGACAACTACCTATTCGTGTCATTTCGACCGGAAGCGAGCACATAAGCATTTATGTGCTCAGTGGAGCGGAGAAATCTCAGATGTTGTTTGACACAGACTTCTCCGCTCCGGTCGAGATGACAATTTTTTGTATAGCATCCACCTTGTGCGGATTAATAGGATGTTACACATATCTCGCCCGGCGGCGGACGGGTTTACCAGTCTAGAAGACTGGTGTTAGTCGTAGGCATTATTGCGAGCGTAGCGAAGCAATCTCAAACGTCATTGCGAGGGCGGCAGCCCGTGGCAATCTCATGTCCCGTAGAGAGATTGCTCCGTCTCCGCCCACGGGCGGATCCTCGCAAAGACGAGTAAAAAGTGTAAGTGCAAAACTTGAATTAATATAAAATGCAGTAAAGCCAAAAGGAGGATTTATGAGCAAAAACAACATTACACTGGCTTTTGATGTTTACGGAACACTCATCGATACTCACGGAATAAAGGTTGAGCTGGAAAAATATGCCGGTGAAAAAGCTGCGGAATTTTCAGAGATGTGGAGAAACAAGCAGCTGGAATACTCTTTCAGAAGAGGTTTGATGCAGAATTATAAAACCTTTGCCGAATGCACAAAGGATGCTTTGGAATACACCTGCCGCGCATTAAATATAACGATTGAAGCAAAAGACAAAGACAATCTGATGAATTTGTACTCAAAACTGCCGCCTTTTAATGACACTTTAAAGGGGCTGAAAAAGGCTTTTGATATGAATTTCCGCCTTTTTGCCTTTTCAAACGGCAGCAAAGATGCTCTGGAAACGCTTTTAACAAACGCAAATATACGAAATTACTTCATTGATCTGATTAGTGTGGATGATATTAAAACATTTAAACCCAGCCCTGCAGTCTACGCACATTTTTTGAGGTCGGCAGGAGCATACAACAACGAAGCATGGCTTATATCCAGTAACCCTTTTGATGTAATAGGTGCTGTTTCAGCCGGCATGAAGTCCGCTTGGGTGAAAAGAAGTGACAGTGCCGTTTTTGATCCATGGGAAATAGAGCCCACAATTACAGTATCAAATCTGGAACAGCTGGTGGATAAAATTCAATAGTCTTCTTTCAAACCGGCTGCTTCCAGCAGCTTATCGCTGCTGAAAATTTCATCCAGTTCACCATCAAATATTATTCTGCCCTCCTGCATTACCACACCTCTATTACAAACAGCTCTGGAAAATTTCAGGTTATGGGAAGAAATAATCTTTGTGTGGCTGAACTGCCTTAAAATTGAAACCAAGTCCCCTATCCCCTTGGGATCAATTTCAGCAGTCGGCTCATCCAAAACCAGAATCTCAGGATTGGAGGCAATTACAGAAGCAATACACACTTTCCTTTTCTCGCCGCCGGAAAGTTTAAACGGATGCTTGTCAATAAGTCCGAGCGCATCAACTTTATCAAGCGATTCTTCAACCACCTTATAAAGTTTGTCCCCTGTAATCCCTATATTTCGGGGGCTGAAAGCAACATTCTCAAACACACTCGGCATAAAAAGCTGATTATCCGTATTTTGGAAAACAAGCCCCACCGTTGCTCTGATCGTTTTCAGCGTTTTTTTTGTAACAGGCGTGCCGCCGATATTCACAGAGCCTTTTTTTGGCAATATAGTTCCGTTTAAATGCTTTATCAGTGTGGATTTACCTGCCCCGTTGGAGCCGAGAATGGCAACGGATTCCCCGTGCGAAATATACAGGTTCACATCCTCCACAGCTTTTGTGCCGTCAGGATATATATATTCCAGCTCATTAATTTCTATATAGTGATGACTCATCTTATACAAACCTCACAATAAAAACATACAGCAAAGAACATAAACCGAAAAAAATATCGCTCATCTTAACTTTATCATCAAATTTAAAATTTTTTATTTCAAAACCTCTGGAAAGCATCGAATTATAAACTTCCTCACCGCGCAGCACCGATTTCACAAAAAATGCAGAGATTATGGCTTTCATATTGCGCCAGGAAAACCTGCCACCCTGAAAACCTCTTGATTTAACGGCCTGCAGTGACTGAATAATATCATAAAGGAAGATAAAAATAAATCTATACATTACCATAAACTGTATAATAAGAAATTTAGGCATCTTAAAAAATCTCAGCGAAGATGCTATATGATTGAATTTGGTACTGGAGACTATCAGCACAGAAACAGTTGTGGTGTTTATGAATTTTAATACTGTGGTAAAAGCTGATACATAGCCGCCGTAAATCTGATAACCGGCGATATGAATAATGGATTTGTCATAAACTGGATTAAAAATAACAAGCAGCAGGACAAAGGGACTCAGATATAAAAACATCTTTAGGACACTTGTTACTTTCAATGGGGCTATTGCTATAAGAAAACAGGTAAAAGATGTCAGCAGAAGTGAATGTATAATATCGTACTTATTAACACTGATGGTCAGTATAATGAATACTACGGCAACAATTATTTTAACTACAGGACTCACCATATTCAAAGGAAAATCGCTTTCGGCAAGTTCCTCAAATGCGGTAAGATGCTGCAGCCTGTCCTGAGCGGTTTTCAATTTTTATTAGCTTTTCTGATTATATATCCCAGTGAAGAGGCCAGAATAATAACAATAACTGCTCCGGCAATCCCTGAAACAGATGTGCCCCATTGCTCCGAATCACCGGCAAATGAATAATCAGGCAAAAATGCAATTTTGTCCTGCAAGCTGCCTAATAGGTTATGAAATTGTCCCGTCAGTGAAGTAGGCTCGGATGCTCTGCCCATTATACTGTATACAGACCATTCCAAACCGTCCGGTTTTGAAGATGCAAACAGCGAAACAACCGCTGCAATTATCAATGAAACAGAGAATATACCAAAATACGGTTTAAGCTTTCCCTTTTCGCTGTTAAGCTCTGTTTGTAATGAATAACGTTTGATAAACATATATGAGCCTACTGTAATAATACCTTCAAATACCGAAATAAGCAGATGAATTCCCAGCATTAGCAGCAGCATCTTCGAAAACGGCAGCTCAGCAACTCCTGAAATTCCCGTCTGCATCGAGACCATAACCGCCCCAAGCCAAAGGGACAGAAACGCACCGCTCCATATAGCCGTTTTGCTTTCATTTTTATCAATTATGTTTTTAAACAACGGATAAACTACGTATGAGGGGATAAAAGCAAGATTAAAAATGTTACACCCCAATGCAAGCAGACCGCCGTCTGCAAAAAACAGTGCCTGAACCAATAAAACCGATGACATTACAAGAAATGCTGCATGCCGCCCCAACAGGAGTGCCAGCAAAAAACCCCCGGCAAAATGCCCGCTTGAGCCGGTTGCCGGTATTGCAAAATTCACCATCTGCAAGGCAAATACAAATGCACCCGCTACTCCCATGAGGGGGATGGTTTTTTCCTCATCAAGGTCTTTTTTCAATTTTGAAGAAGCATATCCGGCGGCAACACCTGATATCCCCCAAAAAGTCATACCCACTGGCACTGAAAGCAGAGCATCGGCCATATGCATACTACAACCCTCCTGCATTAATATTCTAATTTTATCAGCTTTTCTTTTAAATTGTCAACTGATATGACTTGAGGTATTTGAGGTAGTTAAAGGTATTTAGAGGTTGTTGAGGTTGTAAAGGTTCAATGCTTGGTAGCTTTAGACAAATTCAACGTTCAATGTTGAAAGCCCACTCAACCATCTCAACCTAACCAACTTTCTCAACCTCAACCTTTACCTCTATCTCAATAATCCACCATTTCACTATAACAACGTCCCGCTATAGCTGTGGCTCGTTAAAAAATGGGAGCATATCAGTTATAAACATTGCAATTTTATATATTTTAATCAATTTAATGTTAATATTTAAACTTTACAGGGGTTTTGCTTATTATCATGAAAAAGGTACTGATAATCATTCTGGCCGCTTTTATTTCCACCGCATGCAACATAGGTTTCAGCAGCTATTATAGTTCGTCGGATTCCTCTGCTCAGCTGCAGTGGTATATCTTTTTCGGAAGTGACTTTGATATAGACAATACAGAAATAAATTTCAGAGGGAGTTTGGACCGTCTGACCCGTATCCAAAAAATAGATAAAGAGGACTTTGACCACACAGTTTATACCGACAAACGTAAAACCGATATAAATATTGTGGATATAACTTTCAGTCCGGGCTCATGCCAAACCTCCCAAAACAGCTATACAATACAGACAGATGAAGAGACCTGCGACAATGGTGTTTGTGACAAATACTCATACAGTCAGACTGTGGATGGAGATTACCTTTTTCCTTACGGCTGGCCGTGTGAAATAGCTTATGAAGATATGGGCGGACTGGTTTCTTCAAAAGAGAATGACTTAAAAAACTCAGGCTATTACGATGTGAATTGTGAAACCGGGGATTTCGTAACGGAAAACGGCAATTATCTCATCTCAATCGTCTGTTCAATGAAAGACAACAACTATTATAATCGCATAAAATATTTCTACAGCGATAATCTCGATTATTTTGACTATTTCAAACCGTTTCTATAATAAAATATACTTCTTCATATTTTCGAAAATGAGAATTTTGTAATTTGCTGAGTGGTGTATCTTTTAGCAATTATGCAGGTATCCAAAAAAAATGGCCAATGCATCTCAGAGATTGTAAGACCACTATGAACAGGTTTCTGATAGAGTATAAGGAAAAGTTGAGTGTATAAAATGGCATTTACACAGAATTATTTACAGACTCAATCTCCTTTAAAACTTTAACTACTTCTAACAACCTCTAAAGACCTCTCCATCACGCATTACGGTACTTCCAGCTTAATACCGTATTTTATAGATATCATTGTCATATACAATTTTGTATTTAACAATTAGATTTTGAGTACCATCCGGATCAACATGAATATTACACTCTATCTCACCTTTTTCATTTATTGAGCACACGCCGTTTTCAAGTAAATTATTCCCCGACTTATCTTCAACAGTTACATCTCTAACCACGACTCTTTCATCAGTGGATATTGGAATCCTTTCAACAATATTCAAGGGCAGTGTTTCATTATAAGCATTTGATATTGTTATTTTATATCCGTCCGTTATTACTTTCTTTTTATCAAAAAAGCCTTCTTCATTTTTAAAATTTACATCACGGCTTTTGGAAACAACAAAGTTCCTGTTTTCACCGCCGTAAAGAAATACTCTTCCCTCTTTAATTTTAGCATCGACATTTTTATAATATTCATCCCCCAGATGAACATTATATGCTACATTACCTGTATCAAATTTCTTCTTATAACTTATCTCTTTGAAAACTTTAAGATTCATATACGGATAAACGACATTTCGCACTCTGACTTCAGCTGATTTATTATCAATCTTGTAGCGTTGGTTTTCACCATTCGATTTAAGCAAAAGATTATCGATATAATAAACGTTCCCTTTTCCTTTCCTCACATCCGTTTTACTCGGGGCCATTGCAGCTTCTTGATTTGCACTGTAAAGCCGTTTATTGACCACCTGATCTTTAGATGGTTCTTTTATAATATAAATCGGCTGAGGCCTGAAATCCGGAATTTGAGTTCTAGGATTTTTATAACCAAAAACAACATACCCATTGCCTTTTATATCCACACCGGATTTATTCTTAAACACTATTGCTCTGATTACCACTCCTTTATATTTACCAACTTCAGCCCCAGAGATACTGATGGTGTTTTCCAGGCTGAACTGTACACCTTTGAAATTCACTGATATTTTTTCACAATCGCTATTTTCTATATAATACGGCTTATCTGAAACAGAATTTTCTCGTATTTGACCGGTTAAATATTTTATTTCCGAATTTATTTCATCTTTTTTTCTTTCAAGCTTAACTATTGTGGATTTGGTATCAAGTATTGTATTTCGGACACTGTTTAATTCGTCACTGTTGAAATTCCGCATATCAATTTTCTGTAAAAACAGCTTATTGCCGCTTATTTCACCATTTGTAAGCACATAGTTCTTCTTTGTTGAAATGTAATGTTTATAAAAGCTGCAAAGATAACAGTCTTCTCCGTTCAATTCACTAACTGCCGCTTTTCTTAAGCTAATCGAAGTATTGTTACTGTTACACTCGATATCGGCATCCCTGTTAAATCCAAATAATACATTGCTGCTCTGTTTTTGCTGCAAAATCAGCTCTGCATTATTTTTGTGCAAAATGAATTTATCAGTATTCATTCCACTGTAAGAAAAAGCATTTGCTGCAAAAAACACAATAATTGATGCGTATATTATTTTTATTAGATTCATCGCATCTTCTCCTTGTATAGGTTAGCCGTCAAACTCATCCCGTATCCTGGCAAACTCTTTCTCAACTGACATAAATGCTTCCACCATATCAGGGTCAAAATGCGTACCGGAATCTTTTTGAATAATCTCCACCGCTTTTTCATGGGTGAAAGGCTCTTTGTACGGTCTTTTTGAGCGCAAAGCATCATAAACGTCAACAACAGCCATTATACGTCCACACAAGGGGATATCCTCACCTGCAACACCGTCCGGATAACCGCTTCCGTCCCACTTTTCGTGATGAGCTCTTGTAAGATTAACACCAATATTAATAAATTCATTATTAGGATATTTCTTTTGTACCGACTCCAGCGTCTTTACGCCTATCATAACATGATCTTTCATAATCTCAAACTCTTCATCGGTGAGTTTTCCGGGTTTAAGAAGGATATTGTCCGCAATCCCAACCTTTCCAATATCGTGCAGCGGAGCCGCACAGTAAATATTTTAAACAAAAGAGTCTGTAATTCTGTCAGAACATTTTGGATTGTCCTGCAGCTGTTCCGCCAAAAGTTTACAAAAAACCTGAGTACGCTTTATATGCTGCCCCGTATCATCATCTCGGTATTCAGCCAGACTCGAGAGTGAATGAATTGTTGCCAATTGAGATTCTGAAATCTCTTTCACCTTTTCATCAACAAGCTCTTCAAGATGCAAACTATATTTCTGCAGTTCCTGTTGTGAACGCCTTAAATTTAAATGAGTATTGATTCTGGACAACACCTCTTCCTGCTGAAAAGGCTTGGTTACAAAATCCACGCCACCTTCGGAAAATGCTCTGACTTTGTTTTCAGTATCATCCAAAGCACTTAAAAAAATCACGGGTATCTCTTTAAGTTTTTCCTTTTCTTTTAACTTATGACATACTTCAAATCCGTCCATTTCAGGCATCATAATGTCCAGAAGAATTAAATCGGGTGGAGTCCTCTCAGCCGCACGCAAAGCCATAGCACCGCTCGGGAAAGCAGCTGTATTGTACCCCTGCTCCTGCAGCATATCTTCAAGAAATTTTAAATTTTCAGCTATATCGTCAACAATCATGATAGTTGTTTCTCCAGGTTTATACATCATCCCTAGAGCCTCCTTATTTCTCTAATAACTTTAACAGTTTATCATAATTATATCTATCCGCTAACAGTTTCAAGCCACCGCCCACTTCCGGGTCTATTTCTTCAACTATTGAAATATAATCCTTCAGTTTGGCAGTGTCACCGTTTTCAACGGCTTCTTTCATTCCTGTTACCAATTTTTCAGGCAAAGATGAAATATCCTCTGCGGTGATCTGTTTTTTTGCTGATTTCTTCTGCCTGGTTTCTGAACTGTCAGAATAAACATATTCTATATCAAGGACATTTTTTAAAACAGCAAACAGCTCTTCCGGGCGGAACGGTTTACGGAGATATTCATCCAAACCGGCTGATATTACATCTTTTCTTTTATCCTCAAATACGCTTGCCGTTACAGCTATAACCGGCACATCTTTGCCTTTATGAGTAGATTTTATCCTGCGGGTAGCCTCATAGCCGTCCATTACCGGCATACGCAGGTCCATAAGCACTACATTCGGTGACCAGCTTTCAAACAACTCAAGAGCTTTTTCTCCGTTAGACGCTTCTTTGATTTCAAAACCTACCGGCTCAAGTATATGGCGAAGTAGATTTCGATTATCTATCTGATCATCCACCACAAGTACCCGTACTGCACCGCTGCCGGCCTGTAAACTTTCCACATGGCTCAGTTCTTTTATTTCGAGCTGCTTTTCAGGAGCGTAAGTTTCTTCCACCTGTATGTTAAAACGGAAAATACTGCCCCTGCCAACCTCACTGTCTACACTAAGATTGCCGCCCATAAGATTGATAAGTCTCTTGCTTATCGGTAATCCCAGACCGGTACCGCCTGCCTCTACGCCAGCCTTCGACTGGCTGAACGAATCAAAAATATTTTCCATATCTTCTTCGGGTATACCGGGGCCGCTGTCTTCCACTTCGAACATAAGATTTATCATTTCATTTTTTCCGGAAGTATTTTTCTCTCTTCCTTTGGCTCTGATTCGAAGGCTGACTCCGCCGGATTTCGTAAATTTAACAGCATTTCCGAGCAGATTAACAAGTATCTGACGGAGCTTACCTTCATCAGCAACAATATATTGAGGGACACTTTTAGCACGATCGATAAGAAACTGTATCCCTTTACCGTCAGCCCTGGAAAGAAACATCAACTCAATATCGTCCAGAAGTGTATACAGACAGAATTTATTTTTATTTAGAGTAAGCTGCCCTGATTCAATTTTGGAAATATCCAGTATATCATTGATAAGATTCAGCAAATGCTGTCCGCTGCGTGTAATTGTATGAATCTGCTCATACTGACGTTTGGTAAGAGAAGAGTCCCGCTCAAGGATCTGGGCAAATCCCATGATAGCATTCAGCGGTGTACGTATCTCATGGCTCATGTTTGAAACAAAAGCACTTTTTGCACGATCGGCATCTTCCGCTGACTTGCGCTCAATTCTGTCCCTTTCAGCCTGTTTGCGTCCAGTTATATCCTGAACAACACTGATTATCCTTATTTCTTTATTTGAGTAGTAAGCATTAAGACTGACCTCTGCAGGAAATTCGCTGTTGTCTTTTCTCCTTGCCATCACCTCCAAACACTGCCCCATTTCTATCAAATCAGGATTTTTTAAATAATCTCTGCATAGCTTTTCATGTTTTTCATGGAAACGCTCAGGTATCAAATCATCCAAAGCTTTCTCTTTGATTTCATCCACTGTATATCCGAAAATATTTTTTACCTGATTATTGGCTGACAGGATTTCACCTTCCTCATTAAATACAATTATAGCATTAGGGACAGCTTCCAGAATATTTCTGAGACGCTCTTCATTGTCCCTGAATGAAGCAGTCATTTCATCTGCAATACTTTGTGCTTTTTTTGTTGTTTTTATGTGACTCCTTAGTAAAAAGATTATAAGTAAAATAAGTGTGATACCCGAAAACAGTATCCCAACTTGTGAGAAAATGTCCTCTTCATCCTTCATAAATGAGGGAGTGGGAGTAGCAACTATAGTCAATTCATGCCCGTACAGCTCGAACGTTTTTTTGACAAAGAATCTATCATTTTTATTTAATTTATTTTTACTGTTGGAATACAGCAGATTTTCAGAAGAAACATCGGGGCCGCAGTATAGTTTCAAAAAAGTATTTTTAAAAACAAACGGTGACATGTAATCTATAAGATTTGTCACGCTGAAAGCACAATATACATATCCTTCAATTTTCTCTCTGCGCTCTTGTACTGTGGAGGGTACCGTTTTTCCCTCATAAAGGGGAATAAACAGATAAAAACCTTTGTGAGAATTTTCTTTACCTTCAATCTTCATTTCAACTGCATCTGAAAGGGATGCTTTACCTGTATCCCGGGCACGCTTCATAGCTTCTCTGTATTTTGGATTAGAAAAAGTATTAAACCCCAGTCGCTGCCGGTTGTTTTTATTAAACGGTTCCACAAAAACTACAGGAGCATACACTTTCTTGTTTTCATCCGGCCATACAGTATAATCGGAAAAACCCTCTCTTTTTATTTCACTGATATGATTTTCTAATTGTGATGCACTTACGATTTTCACAAAACCTATAGCCTGGAAATCCGGATACGGGGGAGTCATTACCCTGAATTCATAATAAGACCTCCACTCATCCCTGTTTACATCATCGGAAGCAATAAAAACTCCGGCTCCCCCCTGCAGAATCATTTTAAAATGATTTATCCTATTAGTGAGTTCATTAGTAATATTTTCAGTATATCTCTTAAATTTTTCCTGTTTTTCTACTTTGTGGGCGTTATTCCATTGAGACCAAATAACAAAAGTTGCAATCAGCATGATTATAATAATAAAATACTGTAAAATTCTTTTAAAAAGCGAAATATTTGTCTTTATCTTAGAATCCACCAAAACACCCCGGCAGCATAATTTTTTTGCCAGCTGCAGACATAAACAAATTTTCTATTATTATAACATAATTTTCCCATACTTAACTATAATTTTCTGATTATAAAACGTCCATTAAAAGGGGAATCTATGGTATTTACTTTGTATATTGTTCATTAAATCTTAACCAAATAACATTTTACTGCAAATTTACCTGGGAATGAACATTAATACAAAAGACTGGGGATAATTAAGATTTTACATTCTCCTCAAGCCAGTCAGTTTCATTCAGTTCAAATAGAACCTTTGCTGCGGCTGCCCGTACATTTTCATTTTCATTGAAAAAAAGTTCTTTCAATGTGTCAGTACTTCTTTCTCCAAGCTTTGCAAAAGCTTCTGCACACGCTGAACGTACCTGCCAATTAGTATCCGTTATCATTCTTTTAAAAACAGGCAGATATCTTTCATCAGAGAGTTCTCCCATTTTTTTGATAAGAGTACACTGGACATCTGTGGATGTTTCATTTTCAATAAGCTTACTCCAATCATATTTATCGGAGAAGGCACAGATAGCTTCAGAGCGTATTCTTTCACTTTTAGAATTAAAAAGCTGACGTACAGCTTCTTTTATATTATCATTGCTAAGCTTTACAGAATACCCAAGTGCAGCACATACAATTTCCTCATCTTTTTCATATTTCAGAACATTAAGGAAAAGAAAATTGTATCTTCCAATATCCGATTTTGCACATTGTCTTATAAAAAAGAGCTTAAGACTTTTTTCCATTTTATCCCAGAAGTGTAAAACAGCCATAAATTTAGGTTTTTTAAGAAATGACTTTCTTGCCCCTTCCGGATACGGCCCCTGCATCTCCTCTATCCATATGTGTGCAGTTTCAGTATTTATTTCAGGTATTTTGTTTTTTCTGTCTGATATAGAACATACCCTTATAGCGGCTTTGGGACTCAGTAGCGGATTGCCGGCAAGAAGATTTGCGGCAACCCTTGTTCTGTTCACGTTTGAATCAGCGAAAAGAATAGGAACAATGAATTTTGCCTTCTCTGCATCACTCATAAAAGACAATCTTTTTGCAGCCATAACAAGAGAACTCTGATCGAAAGTTGTAATGAATTCTTTTTTTGCAATTTCCTCTGTCCTGACATCATTAAATAGAAGAGCAGTAAAAAGGCATTCACGCCGATCAGGCGAGTTCTCTTTCATTTCCAAAAGGTTGAGAACTTCACCGATAATATCGCCGTTTTCTACATTGCTTAGCTTAAAAGCTTTTTCCGGATTGTTTCTGATAGATGCAAGCATTAGTGAACATCTCTCTTCATTTTTAAGTTCTTCTATCACCTGCTGGGCAGACTGAAGAGGTGGAAGTTCTTGTCTTTTCATGTAGAGACGTCTCCTTCGATGTCCCCTTTTTCAAGAGTTGCATCATCAAGATTCGGTGCACCGATATAATTTGTAAAAGTTGAATCAACAGTACCGTATCCCTGCTTAATTACATCTTTTGTTTTTCTAACATGTAGTTTAAGAACTTTAAGCCATGATATTTGGATGAAACCGCCAACAACAAAATTATAATGAGATTTAGCATTAAACTTTACACTCAACTCTTTACCGGCAAAACTATCGACTGGCGTATTCCCTTCACCTTCACCAAGAATACTATTAGAGTCACTGTCTTTGCCTGTTACAGTGAAATTGTTATAGTCCACCCAGAATTCCTTGATGCTAATATCAACTGGAGAAGCCATTCCAAAACTGGGGCCGAAGGCGATTTGCGGACTTACAAAACTGACCGCTGCCAGCTCAACATCTCCTATAGCCAGGATAATATCAACAATTGCTTCTCCTGCAATTGTAGGCAGAAATGCTGCTCTTATAATATCTTCACCTATAGTAGTAAAAAAGTTTATAAGGTCGATATCTCCCACCAATTCAGGCTTTAGGGAAATTTTGTTGTTATTTTTTACGATATCTGAACCTTTATCATAGTAGCCTGCTGTATCTACATTCTGCGGAAACAATGCTGCTATTATGTCAGCAAAAGGGATTGCATCGCCAAGCTGAATTGCAGCAGCCACGATGTCAGAAAGAATACTTATAATAGAGAATCTGTAAGGGCCTTTTTTCCAGTCTTCCTTTTTATCCCATGAATGACTGAACCAGTGATAATGAATACGCCATATTTCGATCTCAAAACTCGGGTTGAGGTCAATTCCAAGAATCTTTCCAGCCTGGAATTTATCATCACTTATAACGAGCGATGCTTTGTTCGGATCTGAAGAGTCGGTTACAGCCTGTGCTTTCAAATTAGTTGCCCATGTGGTTTTTCCTACACCTCCGTCAACAAGCATATCCATAGACGCTTTAACTTTAAACACACCGTGAAGAGGATATGTAGTGTAAGATGTTTTTATAGGAAACTGAAAAACAAGATCGTCCTGTTCTATTGGATCAAGATACTCATATGGTATTGCACCATTTTTTTCATCATTTCTTTCGAGAATATCTATCGGATCATGCGTTGCGATTAATGTTTTGTTTGAAGTAGCCATATTTTATCTCCTTTATGCGGGAATTCCGATCACAAGCGATGTTGTGCCGTCTGTGAACGTACAAAAAAATACAAGGTTGTCATTATCATCGACATGCTTTGTTGTGCCTCCGAAAATTATGTTTTCCACAGGTGCTCCCCCATCCGATAACACGTCACCGGTTGCAAGAAGTGTCGAGTGGGTAATTCCGGAATAGCGTACAAGCTCGTTAATGATATATCCGTCAGTGTCATGAGATGTTGTTGCATAGAATAAACGATCATTTTTTCCGACTGATCCTGTGCTTAAATAAAGTATCGTATTTTTATCAGGTGATAAATCACCGCTGCTAATGATTTTGCTGTTTCTATAATAAAGCTGCATATGTTCATCACTTTCATCCCATGTGAGAGAATAAACTCCTCCAGAGTTGTCTATCCTGGGACCGTAAAAAGCATCGGATCTTATGTTTGCACCGCTTATTTCTGGAGCAGCACCCAGAAGGATGTTTTCTGAATTATTAACATTTCCGGTATAAACAAATGTATGGCTGGGAATCTCTCCGTTTTGTGTTGAATAGGCTGATACATCAAGCGGTCTGGCTTCCCCTTGAACGACATAGTTGCCGTTATCATGTAGATCAAGCAAGCCTATGGAATCTACAGAATGGTTAGTAGTAGGGACAAAGTCTCCGGTTGCCAAAAGTATTTTTGCGTCATTTACAGAAGCAGAGGGGAGGTACAGAAGACCTTCACCATGAGGGGTTGTTCCTCCTGTCTGGTTGAAGTTGCCAGAAAAGAGAATGTGGTTATCTTCATGAAGATCAATATCTCCGAGTAAACCTGTTGAATAAATTGAATCATCAATGAATTTCTGCCCGTATGTAAAAACCGGACGAAACCCCTGCTGTTTCTTGTCAAGATAAAGGCCTGAACCGAAATGTGTTGCTTTTTGACCTGATGGGTGTTTAGGGATTATGTCTGCGGCAATGGAGCCATCGCTGTTAACATCTATGGATTTTATTCTACCAACAATGCTTCCATCTGCCAAAGTTTCATTAAGCATAATAGAGGTTCTTTCTCTTTTGATAACAGGTTTAAAAGCATCAATATCAAGCCACAACTGAAATATGCCTTTTCTGTTGCCGGATCCTATGGCATCGTATGTAACAAGGCCATCTCTGCTGATATGTACAGCACCGCTAAAGGCTTTTATTTCCATTGTTCGTCCGGTTTCACCTGTTTTGTTTCCGAGATTTTTAACCCGGTAAAAACGGTAAGCGTTCGGAGCAGAGCTATCAGAACTGCCACCACAACCAGTCAAGCCGGTAGAGAGTATAGCTCCACCTACAGTTCCTCCCAAAACTTTGAGAAAACTTCGTCTGTTAATTGAATTCATAAGGCTCCTCTGTGAACAAATTTTGTAAATCAAATTCTGACTATATTACTCTTTGTTAATTGTTAATAAATTGATGTTGATGATGTAAAGACAAGAGAATAAAATGATTCATATGAAAATTAGCTTACATCATAGTTGATAATAAAAGAGTTTTTCCTTTTTTACAAGAAAATTGTGTGTTGCAACAAAAAAATTAAGTTTTTATCTACTCATGTTGAATAAACACTGTTTGCATGTATGAAACAAACACATTTAAAAACTAACATTATTGTTTTAATATATAATAAAATTAAAATATTGTATTCATTGCTTAGCTTAGCTTGGCTTAAATTTCAGTATTATTTGATTTCTATATTTTTGGTATGTTAAAATAATAAATATTAATTAAACAATAGGAGGTCATAATGTCTGATGATTTAGTAAAGGGAAAATATGATAAAGCAAGTTCTGGCTTAGCTCGCATTAGTTCCTATTTGTTGTATATCTTAGGTATAATCCAGATAATTTTTGGTCTTATTTATATGATTAGCTTCTTTAGCGGTTCAGTTAATATGATGAATAATGGCTATGGTCATTCTATGTATTTAGGTGGAATGAGTATTTTTGGTGGTATTTTTATTATCATTTCCGGTTTGGCAGTGATGGGAGTTGGTCAAGCTCTGTCAGTTCTGTTAATAACGAATAAAAACGTTTATGAGCTTTCTAAAACGGTAGAACATTTATCAGAGAAGTGTCCGGCAACTAATGAGTAAACAGACGGATAACAAAAATTTTGCAACTTATGTTGGTTAATTTTTTAGTATCATTCCCACTTTGTTTGCAAGCTCGTTCATACTGAAGGGTTTTTGAAGAAAATATTCTTCATTCTGGTTGCTAAGAACATCTGAATAGTATCCTGAAATGAATAATATTTTTATATCAGGATAAATGAGAGAAATTTTATCTGCCAGTTCTTTGCCGTTCATATCCGGCATAATCATATCTGTAACCAAAACATTTATGTCATTTTCATATTCTTCTGCAATTTTTATTGCATCATGTGTATCACTTGCAGTCAAAACATCGTAGCCGAAATTTTCAAGTATTTCAGAAGCTGCTTTAATTATTGCAACTTCATCGTCAACTATCAGTATAGTCTTGTTTGTGGTCATTTTAATACTGTCCTTTTTTTCATTATTGTTTTTAATTTCCGGTACATCGTAAGTACGCTTTAAATATATATCAAAGGCAGTGCCCTTGCCCGGCTCGCTGTTTACACGAATAAATCCGTCGTTTTGTTTGACAATGCCGTAAATTGTCGATAACCCCAGACCGGTGCCTTTACCCTGCTCTTTGGTGGTAAAAAACGGCTCAAAAATATTTTCCTGTGTTTCCTCGTCCATTCCACAGCCGTTATCACTGATTGTCAATACAATATAATCACCAGGTGTTATCTGGAAGTTGCTTTTAAAGGAATTCTGGTCAATCGACATATTTTTTGTTTCTATCCTAATTTTTCCATCACCGTCTATTGCATCTTTGGCATTCACACAAAGATTTGCCAATATCTGATCCACATGAGATGGATCAATCTTCGTAAGCCACAGGTTTTTAACCGGTCTCCATTCAAGCTCAATGCTTTCTCCTGTGAGAGAGGTAAGCATATTTAACATATCCTCTATTGCGTTGTTTAAATCAAGAGTCTGTGGGTTGTATGATTGTGAGCGTGCAAATGTAAGAAGTTGGGAAGTAATCCTGTTGGAACGTTCTGCGGCTTTTTTAATTTCACCTATGTAAGAATATACAGTATCACCGGGTTTCAATTTGGTTAATGCTAATTCCGAATAATTGAGAATTACAGTGAGTATATTATTATAATCGTGTGCCATACCGCCGGCCAGACGGCCTATTGATTCCAGTTTCTGAGATTGTCTGAGCTGTTCTTTTAATCGGTTTTGTTCAGTTATATCATGAACGATAACATGCAGATATTCTTTATTATTAAACTGAACTTTACTGCAGAATAACTCCACATCGGCGTTATTACCGTCTGCCTGCTTGTGTTGAAAAAAACAATTGGCTTTTTCACCACTCATTACTTTATTCATTGATTCCAATACTTGCTCGGGGGAGTTGTTCTTTAGCTGCATAATATTCATAGATTCAAGCTCACCTATACTCCAGCCGTAAAATCCTGCTGCCGCTTTGTTTGCTTCTACAATGTTTCCATTTTCAGGATCAACAATCATTTTTACCGCAGAATGGTTATAAAAAATATTGCGAAACTTTCTCTCGCTTTCCAATAATGTGTTTGCAATTTTTTCTTTTTCCGCAATCGCAAAACTTTTGTTTATTGCCTCAACGACAGCAAAGGGAAGACGTGCAATATGTTCTTTTATTATATAATCGTTGGCTCCGGCTTTCATGCAGGTTACAGCGGTTTCTTCATTGATTGAGCCTGTGAGTAATATAAAAGGATAAAATTCAGGCATTGAGCGGGTTATTTTAAGTGCACTCATCCCGTCAAATGTTGGCATTGAAAAATCAGATATAATCACATCCGGATTAAATTCAGATAATGTGTTTCTGAAAGCTTCTTCTGTCTCAACAACTCTGTATATGAAATTAATCCCCTCTTTCTTTAACATTCGTTTTGCTAATTCCACATCTGTCGGAACGTCTTCCACAAAAAGTATTTTAAAAGGTTTGTCTGTTTGCATTTTCTCTCTCGCTTATAAATTCATTATCAAAAAATAAAAATATCTTTGGCAAATTACCACTGAGAACAGCTTAACATGTATCATTATATTGAATTGAGACCACTATAATAAAGACAACATACATAAACCCCGGTAAAATTAATAAAGTTTGATACTTTTGTATAATTTACTTGTATAGCGGTATTATAATATCATAACATTGAATCTGTGACAATAGCGTAACGTTCTTTAAATTTGCATATATACATGCAAAGCAGAGTTATTTTACTTCAACAATTTAATCCAAATGAAAATATTGCCAGTTAAAAACTATTTACAATGCCTGTTAAGAAGGGTATATTCAATAATAATAATTACAAAAACAATCATTTTTACTTAATTACATACAAATACTACAAATATTTTAACCATTAATTAAACAACAAGAATAAGCCTAAAGGAGTGTCCCATGCATATAAAAACATCAAATCAGGAAGAACTTTCTTTAGGCTTTGGTGAATACACATGCAACTGGGGAGTACATATATGCGGTTTATACGAAACTGCTGAAGAACGAGATGATATAATTTTTTCTTTTTTTCACCAAGGTGCAAAAAGTAATGACAAGCAATTATTCTCTCCTGCAGAGCAAACTGCCGAAGATTTCACCGAAAAATATAAATCTCGTTATCCGGAATTTGAACATCATATATTAAATCCGGATCTTTTTTCAGTAATAAACGCAAAAGAATTATATTATTCTGACGGAACATTCTCTCCTATTACAATGGATGAAAATTTGGAAAAATTTTTTACAGAATCGCAAAAATTTGGTCGAAGAAATATACGCGCAAGTGCTGAAATGGTTTGGGCACTGGAAAAGATTCCGGGCATCGAACATTTAATGGCCTATGAGTCGAGATTAAATTACTTCATCTCCGGTAAACCATGGATCAGTATTTGTCTATATAATATTACAAAATTTTCAGGCAAAACTATAATGAATGTTTTACAAACACATCCATACACAATTACGGGAGGAGTTATTATACAAAATCCGTATTATATCGACCCTGATGAATGGTTAAAACAAAATGATCCGGAATTCGCCATTAAATAGAGGTTTAAATGAATATTGCCAATGATCTTTTTCTTTTGATGTTTCACCTTTCACTTCTTAATAATGAGAAAAAAATAATAAAATTATTTTGTGAAAGTATGGGTGAAATTTTTAAACCAATACTCTTTAGTTTTTCTAAAAACAGCGAATCTGACCATGCTACATTTAAGCTGAGAACCGACAAATACTTTTTTGGCTATATTAAGATTGATAAAAGTGAAACTTTATCAAAAAATGCTGAAATATTAATATACAATGCTGTTCAAATGCTTGCTGTTCTTTTGGAACGCCAGGAATTTGAAACAAAAATTCAAAAAGAAAAAGAATTGTTAAGAGAGGACTCTCAAAAACAAATTATAAAGCTTCAGGAAATTGTGGATGAGTTTAACGAATCAAAAAGTATATCATCGAGATTAGCTGCAGAACTAAGCAAAGAGATCAACAAACGCGTACAATACGAAAAAGATCTTCTCGAAAAAGAAGAAAAACTCAGACTACTTGCAGATTTTACTTATGATTGGGAATATTGGCTTGATCCCAACGGGCATTATGAATACATTTCTCCCTCCTGCAAAAAAATAACAGGGTATACGAGAGATGAATTCATTTCGGATCCCTCCCTGATATTTGATATTGCTGCGCCGGAATACAGAGATGTGGTGGAATCACACTATAAAACAATTAACATAGAAACACCCGATTGCGAAATTGTTTTTCCAATAATAACAAAGAATAATGAAAAAAAGTGGTTGCATCATTACTGCACCAACATATTTGACCATAAAGGCAATTATCTTGGCCGACGAGGCACTAACAGAGATATAACTGAACAAAAAACTGCTCAGGATAATTTAAAGATAAGTGAAGAAAAATTTCGCAGTATTTTTTATGACCATTCTGCAATAAAATTTATTATAGACCCGGAAAGCGGAGACATTATTGAAGCCAACAATGCTGCTGCAGAATTTTACGGGTGGTCTGTTGAAAAGCTTGAAACAATGAACATATCACAAATCATAAACCTTCATATTACCCAATTAGAACAGGAAATAAATAATATAAAGAAAGGAAACAAAGATAGATGCCAACTAAAGCATAAAAAATCGGACGGTAGTTTTGCCGATGTACAAATGTTTTGCAGTAAGGTAAAAATTGAAAACAAAGAATATATTCATGCAATAATGCAGGATATAACAGAGCAAAAACTTCTTGAAGAAGAACAACAACTATTAAGCCAAGCTATCAACCATTCAAATGAAGTGGTGGTAATAACAGACTGTAATGGGGAGATAGAGTATGTGAATTCTGCCTTTGAGAAATTGACAGGATATTCACGTTCAGAAGCAATAGGAGAAAATCCCCGTATCCTAAAAAGCGGAAAACAGGATGCAGCCTTTTATAAAGATTTATGGGACACAATCTCCCAAGGTTTAACCTGGGAAGGAAACTTTGTTAACTGTAAAAAAGATAATTCACTATATACCGAAAAAGCATCAATATCACCTGTCTTTGATGTAAATGGCGAAATAACGAAATATATTGCAGTGAAAAAAGATGTAACAAAAGAAAAAGAGCTGGAAGAGCAACTCCGGCAATCCCAAAAAATGGAGTCTATAGGCCGTTTGTCTGGTGGAATTGCACATGATTATAACAATATTCTGACAATAATTCTTAATTATGCGGAGCTGGCATCATTGAAACTAAATGAATCCGATGAATTGTGGGGATATCTGCAGGAGATAAAAAAAGCAGGTGAGCGTTCCAGCGAAATAACAAATCAATTGCTTGCCTTTGCCCGCAAACAAAGTTTTAATCCGGCTATAATAAATTTAAACAACGTTATTAAGGATATGCTGAATATGCTTAAGAGGCTTATAGGAGAAAGTATTAACCTTGAATGGGAACCGGGTTCAAAACTATATCCTGTTAAAATGGATATTTCTCAAGTCAACCAGATACTTGTAAATTTGTGTATAAATGCAAAAGACGCTATCAACGGTGCAGGAAAGATAAAAATCAAAACTGAAAATATTTCTATAGAGAATAATAGTATAAACCCAAAAATCCCACAGGGTGATTATGTCATGATAACAGTAACGGACACAGGCTGTGGAATGGATAAAGAAACTATTGAAAACATTTTTGAGCCGTTTTTTACCACAAAAGAAATAGGCAGCGGTTCCGGTTTGGGCTTATCTACCGTATATGGCATCATAAAGCAAAACAATGGATTTATAGACGTTCATAGTAAACCGAAACAAGGCACCACCTTTTATATATATCTAAAGAAAGAATATGACAGTTTAAAAAAAACAAAATATATACAAAAAAAGGATTCACCTGCAGGAAAAGGAGAAACTGTCTTATTAGTGGAAGACGAAATCGCAATCTTACAGGTAACACAAAAAATACTTGAAAATCTTGGATATAATGTTTTAACGGCAGCAACTCCAAAAGAGGCAATTAGGATTGCAGAGAAGTCCAAAAACAGGATTAATATTCTGTTGACAGATGTGGTCATGCCGGAAATGAATGGAAAAGAACTTTCTGAAAAAGTACTTGAAAAACACCGAGATGTAAAAATTTTGTTTACGTCAGGTTACAATACAAATGTCATATCTCAGAACGGAATGGTACATGAAGACACTAATTTTATACCTAAACCTTTTAACGAAAGAGATCTGGCAATAAAAATCAGAAATGTTCTGGATAAAAATCTGTAAATAATTTTTTATCAATATCGGTGAATTGTTAATATTGATAAAAAGGAACATTTATTTTTCTAATACTATCTGATTCCTGCCATTATTTTTTGCCTCATATAAAGCATTATCTGCCTGTTTTATGAAATCCTGTATTTTTTCATCGGGTTCATCGCATGAGGTTATACCAAAGCTTGCAGACAAAGCAATTTCATTATTATTAATATAAAATGGTTCGCTAATTATTTCATTCTGCAGTCTTTCAGCAGCTCTTTTAGTGCCCTCTTCATCGGTATCCGGCAAAAGAATCAAAAATTCCTCTCCACCGTAACGGCCGATAATATCATATTCCCTCAAGCACCTTTGCATCCTGAGGGAAAACTCCTTTAAAACTTTATCACCCTCATGGTGTCCATACGAATCATTTATTTCCTTAAAATAATCGATATCAAGCATAATCAGACCAAAGCTCGTTTTCTTGTTGCTTCTCTTCATTCTGGACAACTCTTCTCTGCCCCTCTTAACAATATGCTCCCGCCTGAAAACACCGGTCAGGGGATCAATCACAGCTTTTTTCTGTAAATTGATTATCCTGAAAAGGCTGTCCAGTCTTATATCAAGTTCCGCAGGAGAGAGAGGAAAAAATATCACCTCGTCTATAATATCCTTAAAAAAATCAATCTCGTATTTGTTTTTCTTTGAAACCCCGGTCAACAGAACCGGAACTCGGAAAGGAGCCGAACATTCTTTTAATGATTTCACCCGCCCTCTGTGAACTGACAGCGATTGAATATCGGTAATTAAAATATCGAAACTGGTATCATCTATAATTGTATTCTCAAAATCATCCGGACTATCAGGGATAATAACCGTATGTTTGCTTTCAAGATATTTGCTTATTAACTCTCTGTCCTTTTTACTGCTGATCATCAAAAGTATGTTTTTCATTTCATCCCTCAGCATCATCAAAACAAAATATTAACAAGAAAGTGTTATCAGTTGTTTGCAATGTGTCTAAAAGTTTTTTAATTTTTCATTCTACAACTTCATAAATTATTGATAACAAAGACGCCCCCGACAGGACTCGAACCTGTGGCCTACGGATTAGGAATCCGGCGCTCTATCCTCCTGAGCTACGGGGGCTGTAGATTAAATTCCGAATGTGAACGGTTTATAAGATTTTTTGCCGTTTATGTCAATCGGTAAAATAAAAACAATGATCTCTCCGCTTCGGCTGGTACGACAGGTACCCAAGAAGTGAGTTTATTTTGCAGCCTGACGCTCACGGTTTATCAGGTATATACCAAAAATAATCAAAATTCCACCGATTATCAGATAAACAGTCAAGGGCTCACCTAAAACAAGTACAGATATCAGTACACCGAAAAAGGGCACAAAGTATATGAATGAGGCAGCTTTTCCGGCTCCTATATCCTTTACACCTTTATAAAACCACACAAAAGCAAGGACGGTGGCAAATACTGCAAGATAACTGATCGACGCCCAGCCGGCGGCTGTCCCCTTCTCCAGGTTATCAAAGTTAGTGAAAATAAATACAGGAAGCATAAACAAAGATCCCCAAAAACAGCTGTAAGTTACACTCTCAAAAGCCGAAATGTTCTGCAATACTTTTTTGCCTATTAAAGTGTAGATAGACCAAAAAACCGCTGCCGAAAGAACGATAAAATCACCTTTATTCGTACTAAAAATCTGAGCGCTGAAATTCCCGTCCACAATTATAAGGCTAACACCGGTAAAAGCCATGATAACGCCTATGATTTTTTTTAAATTTAAACGCTCTCCAAATATAAAAAAAGCTAAAATAGCTGTAAAAACAGGATTTATCGCAATAATAATCGATGCTTTGCCTGCATAGGTATAATTCAGACCGGTGACCCATAAAAAATTATACAAGAAAACTCCGGTAAGTCCGGTGGGCAGACATTTGAAAAAATTTTGATAAGAAAATTTCTCCTTATAGAAAATAAAAAGGATTAAAACCATAATAATAAACGCCAAAGAAAATCTGTAAAATATAATGAAAATAGGAGAAAAGTCGCTGACAGCTATTTTTGCAGCTGTGAAAGCCCCGCCCCATAATATGCTCATCAAAAACAAAAGAATATAGGGCTTCAGATTTTTCACATGCGCACCTATTTAAAAAGTAAGTATAAAGACAAAACGATTACGGCAGTTATAATACCGTCCACAAATGCCCAGGCCGCCCCTTTTAAGATACCTGAGGAACTTTTTGTATCAAAACCTTTGTAAACTTTGGACACAAGAGAAATGTACCTTTCAAATTTACCCTTTTTACTTAGAAGAACTATTATGACAAAAACGATGGAATACAGCAGGGCAAAAAGAAAAATAAAAAGATTATAATATAACATATGAGTAAAAAAATAAAGCCGACGTTAGGCCGGCTTTAACTATGCAGCAGAATTTTTAAGATTATTAAGCTTAACAGTAAGTCTGGAAATTTTTCTGGAAGCTTGATTTTTATGAATAATACCTTTTGAGCCCAGTTTGGCTATAACTTTTACAGCCTCATGGTATCTTTTCTCTGCGAGCTCCGCATCACCGGACTCCACAGCAGACAAGAAACTCTTGATAAAAGTTTTCATCCTTGACTTGTAAGATTTGTTTCTTAAACGTCTTTTTTCACTCTGCCTTAGTCTTTTTTTAGCAGATAGCGTATGAGCCATTAATCCACCTCTTTATTTTTAAGTTAAACGAGTTGCTTTATAGCAAAATAAATTTTTCCCGTCAACACTTTTTAAGCGTACAATAAAAAAACTGTGACGAGTGGAGACCGTAATGCGTGATATGGAGGTATTAAGAGTATTATAGGTAGTAGAAGTATTAGGGGTTAAATGCTATGTCCGCCTTAGGGCGGATTCAAGGTTCAACGTTCAAGGTTGAATTCCCACTCAACCATCTCAACCTGTTCAACTTCCTCAACCTCACCATCTCACATTTTATCGAAAACACTTTCCACTTTGTCATCCATGCCCTTTTTGCGGTTTTTTCTGTGGTCGATTTTAATGGAAATGGAAAGCCTGTTGCAGTCATCAAGCTGTTTCACCCCTTCATTAATCGCATCGAAAACTTCTTTGACATTGTCCCCTTCAACAATTGTACCCATTGGGGTTAATTTCCACTCCAGACCTGATTTTTTGACAGATTCCACCACTCTTGCGACATATTCTGATACACTTTCACCGCTGCCGATTGGTGTTATACTGAAAAATGCCATAGTGCTCATAACGAATCCTCCTCATTGGTAAATATATTTTTATATTCCCAAGTTTCAACACCGTTTATTTTCTGAAACAGCGGTTTTTCCACTTTTAACTCGATACCCCCCTCCTTTCTGCACTCCAGGAAAATCTGTCTGGCAGGCTTGTCAATATCAGGATGCAAAAACCTCATTCTTTTCGGCTCTACACCGTATTTTCGGCAATAGTAAAAAGCTTCCACTGCCATATCGGCTTCATAGCAAAAATAAAATAAACCCTTATTCTTCAAATAGCTTCTGCAGAATTTCAGAATGTCATCCAGAGTGAGATTATCGCTGAAGCGGGCTTTGTTCTCCTCCTCAGTGATACACTGTCTGCCTGTGTGGGATTTTCTGTAAGGCGGATTTGAAATGATCATATCATACGGTTTAGAAGGTTTAAAACCTTTTAAATCCATATTAAAGGCTTTTACAGCATTATCCAAATTATTTATATCCAGTGTTTTTAAGAGGCATTCATACATTTTGCTGCTGATTTCCACAGCGTCAATATTATCGTATCCATACAGATAATTCAGCAAAACGGAAATTACGCCGGATCCTGTTCCGATATCGAGAATATTGTTAAAATGCCTCTTCCCGTCCACAAACCTCGATAAAATTACACTGTCAGCGTTAAACCGGTAGCCTTCGGAAGGCTGGCATATTTCGATACGCCTGTCTAAAATCGAATCAATCGTTTCCATGCTTTGCAATTTCCATAATTGTTCTTTTGAGAAGTTCAGGCTTCAGAGGTTTTTTTAGAAAACTGAAATTACTCTTTTCATTCAGCTCAGCAATTTTATCAGCGTCATGCGAGTAACCACTCACCAGGATAAAGCCCATATCCGGACTGATAGAAGTTATGTCTTCGTAAAGTTCGATGCCGTTTTTAAAAGGAATAACATAATCGGAAACCACACAGAAGATATCATCTTTATTTTCTTTAAATTTTCTCAAACCCTCTTCACCGTCCGCCGCTTCAATTATATTAAAACCGGCTGCATTAAGCATTTTGGACAACACTTTTCTCACATTTTCATCATCCTCACACAGCAATATTTTTTTATCAGTATGCAAAACTTTTCCCTCAGATTCAGATTCTTTTTCCGCCAACTGATATTCTGACGGTTTTTCCCTGGATACAGGAAAATAGATATAAAATGTGCTGCCTCTCCCCTTTTTGCTTTCGCAGAAAATATATCCGCTATTCTGTTTAACTATTCCGTAAATTGTTGCCAGTCCAAGCCCTGTTCCCATTCCTGAAGATTTGGTTGTAAAGAACGGCTCAAATATTTTATCGAGTTTTTCTTCATCAATGCCGGATCCATTGTCAGAAACCGTGAGAAGGCAATATTTATCGGCATTAGGTTTGATAATGCTGTTGTGGTTTAATATATCTTCTGAGCTGCCTGTTGAAACCTTGATATCGATTCTGCCGTTATCCTCAATAGCGTCTTTTGCATTGGATACCAAATTGAGAATAATCTGATCCAGCTGCACCGGATCAATTTTTATGTAAATCGGATGTGAGTAATATTCAATCAACAATTCAATATTCTCTCTAATCATTTTTCTGTAAAGTTTTTCACTGATACTCAGCTGCCGGTTGATATCTATAACCTGCGGCATTGCCACTTGTTTTCTGCTGAAAGCCAGCATGTTTTCCACAAGTCTCGCCGATCTTTCGGCCAACTGCATCATTTGGGAAAGATATTCTTTCTCATGCTGTTCAAGATTTCTGCTTCTCTTCAAGAGATCTATATAAGCCATTATGCCAGCCAGAAAATTATTAAAATCATGGGCTACCCCGCCGGCAAGCTGTCCCACAGCTTCAAGTTTCTGCGACTGTATAACCTGCCTTGTGAGTTCTTCTTTCTCTTTCTCCGCCCTTTTTCGCTCACTTATATCTCTGATTACGTTCAGTATTGCCGGTTTGCCTTCATATTCAATCAGTGTTGAGTTTATCTCTACTGGAAAAGTGGTGCCGTCTTTTCTTTTATGTTCCGTTTCAAAAATCATGCCGCCTTTCTGACGGATTGCATCGATATTTTCTTTAATTTTATCTGTTCCTTCTTTTGTTCTGATATCTTCTATATTCATATTTTTTAATTCTTCCGGAGAATAGCCGTAATATTCTGCCCCTTTCTTATTGGTACTTAGGATATTTCCATTCAAATCGACTATACGTATAGCATCATTGACACTGTTGAAAATATTTTCGAATTTCTCCTCTGTCTGCTTTCTCCTCGTAATATCATAAGCAAATGACACAAAAACAGGCTTTTCAAGCTTCATCCACTGCAGATGAACCTCAACAGGATATTTACTGCCGTCTTTCCTGCAGTGATACGTATTAAAAATAACTTTATCTTTTTCTCCGGTTCTCAGTGGATTTATGATTTGTTCAAAGTCCTCTTTGGTACTATTCAGATTTATGTCCAGAGGGCTCATTCGCCGGAGCTCATCAAGAGTGTACCCTACATTTTCAACTGCTGCTCTGTTGGCATCGATAAATTCAAGTGTATCCACATCGTAAATATAAATCTCGTTAATAGACTCTTTAACTATCGTGGCCAGCCTTTCCAGATCCTTTTCCTTGTAATAACTTTCTGTGTTATCCTCAACCACAGCTATTCCTGAGGTAGTTTCACCGTTTTCATCCTCAATGCCTTTAAACGATGCTTTGGCATAAATCGTTTTATTTCCAGTAAGAGAAGTATACCAGCCTTCGGCAACTCCAAATCCCTTTGCAATAGAATCTTTGTAAGCTTTAGTAATCTTTTCATTACCCAGCTTAAGTAAATTCAACTGGGTGATTTTTTCCTCGGAAGATCCCATTAAATCGGCGAAGTTCCTGTTGCATTCCAGTATATTGCCTTCTTTATCATACTGAATTATTCCCAAAGGGGAATTCTCAAACAAAGCCAGATATTTATCTCTCTCACTCTCTGTCTCCTTTCGCTGTTTTCTAATAATTCTGTAAAAGGCAAACAGTCCCAAAAAACCGAGAATCCCCAAAATAGCCGAAGATACAATAAACTGTTTTGTTCTTCTCACAAGCAGTGCCTGGTAAGGTGAAAAATCCAGAGTAACACTGATCCCTCCCCTGATATCACCAACTTCATAATATCTGTCATCTATTCTGTATCCTTTTTCTCCGTGGCATTTCAGGCATGCCCCTTTTACTTTAAGCGGCGCCATATATCTGAAAACAGTTTTACCGTTTATATCAGCCAGTTTTTTATATTCCATTTTACCTTCTTCAAAGCTTTTTAAAGCTCTTTTTTCCCACTTGTTCGGCTGATTTTTTGGATTAATCGGGTTTAGACTGGTTATATGACTTGTAATGTTATCGTTCTTTTTGATCTCAAATTCATGAAGGAGACGGGTTACATAAGCCGGATTAAGAAGGGTTAATTTCTCCCCCTTCTCAGTAGTCACATCCCGGCGCGGCACTTTTAAGTACGGATTTGGTTTTACATGATCAGATACAGGGACATAAACACCACCAAGCGTGGATATCCATTCCCATAAAAGAACATCTTTTTCAAAACTCTCTCTGGCTTCTTTCAAAGCCATTGAATAAATATGTGCCTTTGCATTAAAGTAGTATATAATAAAGTTAACCGCTATAATGAGGAACCCAAAGGAACCTATAATAATAAAAATATTTTTCAGATTTTTAAGGGAAGAAAAATTTAACAACACACGCCTCTGAATACTTTATTT
>Ga0208153_100037_pt1 | contig 63999 bp, 67 predicted proteins | sample Wag42014_10_18_FD_187331 | JGI IMG/M metagenome (GOLD analysis project Ga0208153, IMG submission 187331) | Deep subsurface shale carbon reservoir microbial communities from Ohio, USA - Utica-2 Time Series 2014_10_18 (SPAdes) (version 2) ... | reverse complement strand
CTATATATTATTTATCAGACCCTTTTTTTAATCCTATTAAAAATCAGAAGCCCTCTTAAAGATCAAAGGGCTTCTGATTCTGATGTAAAAGAACCAATTAAATAGTCATTCTTCAAATTGAAATTTATAGGAATTCTATTTTGCAATTTTTATAGCTCTTTCCAATTTCCATCAAAAGTCACATTATCAGCAGCTGTAGGAATGCTAATACTTGGATCTACTTTACCAATGTCTGCCTCATCTTTATCTTGGTAATAGATTTTGTTAACATTATTGCTGGTTGCAAACACTCTGGAACCTTGTAAATGATGTGTGCCTAACACATAGTAAGCACTTGTAGCATTGTCATAATTATATTCATAATATACATTTTTTGATAAATCGAAATCAATATTTCCTGGTTCTGTATCATCCCAAGCAAACGATAAGCTTGAAAAAGCCAGTGCAATAATTAATATAAATATTTTTTTCATTTTTTCCCTCCTATAAAGAATCTGGATATTCTTGATTCTCAGCAAAGTACGCTTCAAGAGCAGTTGAAATATTTTTCAAATCACTTTGTGCAGCCGAATTATATGCACTTTGCCTGTACTTGGTGAACTGTGGGATTGCAATAGCTGCCAAAATACCGATGATAGCTACTACGACGAGCAGCTCGATAAGGGTAAAACCCTTTTTGCCGTTAGATTTCCTAACCATAATGTTACCTCCTTTAGATTTTTACCGTTCCACAGGTTCCGCTTCACGCTTCACGGTTCACGGTTTTTGCGGTACGGTGTTTTCAATTTTTAATATTTGACCTGTGATAAAATCAAAAAAAGTTTCTTTTCTCACCTCCTGTGAGAAAATATCCATCAAGTCAAACATCTTTTCGCCTTTAAATATAGCATGAGTTGTGCCAACATGCAAAAGAAATACATAAATTTCTAAAATTAAAATCATTCTTTATTATCAGTGTATTACTAATAAGCATGTTTATGATTAATTATAGCATTGTTACAATATTGTAACTTTCGTTTTGCAAAAATGTGAATATTTAGTATTATGAGCTAAGTTTTAAGGGCTAAGAAATAAATGCAAAGATAAGACAAAAGATTCGTCGGCTACGCTCGGAATGACAAAAAAGAGAGCTTTGAATAACTCAGGAAGCGCGGCTTTAGCCGGGCAAGCATTTTTTTTGAATTTCAGCATTCACAGGCCTGCGGGACTAAAGTCCCGCTTCCGAAAACATGAAAAAAACAAATTATTCAAAGGTCTTAAATATGTTTACATTCTATTTATCCGAACAAGGCGGACACTATGCAAAAAACTGTCACCCCTCGCCCAGTTAAATGCTGCCAAAGGCAGCCCATCTAACACCAGCTGAGGGCTGGTAAATATGTGGAACACATTAAAGATGGATTTAACAGGGGCGACCGAAGCGGAGAGGTCTGTGTCAAACAGCTATTTTCATACCACCCCCAGTTGAATAAATGGCTACACCATTTGCCTACGGCATTCAACGGGGCAAGCCCTGACCCCTCCTATCTTAGAATGAGGTACTTTCTGGATGAATGGACTGAACAGATATAATTGATAAACGGGGAACCTTGAACGTTGAACATTGAACTAAAACTTGGGGGAGATAAAGAGGGGGTACTTTTTGTCAAACAACGTCAGAGATTTCTTCGTTTCTGCTTACTTAAACAAATGAATTTGGTATGACGATACGCAATCAATGGTTAGAAACCGGCCATTTGCAAAGCAAAGCAAATCCAATCAATCATGGAGTATTTGTTTTGAAATTGTGGAGAATAATTTGTTATAATGTAACAACGTTTAAAGCTCAGACAACCCATTGCAATCTTAAGGGAGTTATAATGGGCAATCAGCAACTACCAATCTTAACATTTTCTGGTTATTAATGTTTATTTTTGAATAATTAGAAATTATCTATATTTGAAGGATGCCCTAAAATGAAGGCAATTTTTACAAGAACTTTTTTTTTGTGTTTGTATCTTTATTCCTCATTGTTATAACAAAAGGCATGGGTTCGGCCAACGAAAAGGATGTTGAAGGAAGCAAAGACCATCCGCTCATATCCCGTTATGCTGGCTCGGTCATCACTTATTACGAAGTAATGGAATTTTATGAATACATTCTGCCTCTGGGTAAGCTTAACAATGATCGGGAGTTGACAAACAGCAAAAAAGTAACGGGAAAAGTAACGCGAATCCAGTACAAAGCTCCCAAGGGTCGTTCTACACTGGAAATATTCCACAACTATAAGACGGCCATCAAAGACGCCGGTTTTGAAATTTTGTTTTCCGGCACGCAGAAAGAGTTGGGATGGTTCTGGACATACAAATTGTACGATCGAGATGTTAACCCACTAACATTTGATGGAAACAGGGCTATTTCTGAAAAGGATTTTCGGTATCTGACCGCCAAACTTGATCGTCAACAGGAAGATAAAGGCATTATATATGTGTCTATCTGCGTAGCTTTAGGAGGTGGATCTGATAGTTCAGGGATTCAGGTTGACGTCATTGAACCGAGCCCATGGAAAAAGAGAAAGTAACAGTTAAAACCAAGGCAGAGGCGCTAGCCAAAGAAATACACAACAAGGGAGTCGCATCGATTCAAGATCTTTACTTTGATACAGGAAGTGCGACAATAAAACCTGAATCAAAGCCGGCCCTTGAGGAAATTGCTAAATTTCTCAGACAGGAAGGTGAATTAAATCTGTATGTGGTTGGGCACACCGACAGCAGCGGAGATTTTGAATACAATATGACGCTTTCAAAGAATCGGGCCAAGACGGTAGTTGAAACACTGGTCTCGGACTATGGCATAAGCCGGGAAAGACTCGAGCCGCATGGTGTAGGATGCTTAGCACCAACGGCAACTAACGAAACCGAAAAAGGACGCGCGCAAAATAGAAGGGTGGAGCTGGTAAAACCTTAGGCTATTTTGAATAATAACCCCACCATCAGGTTGTATTTTGAACTGTTTTGCTCTAATTGAAAAGCGATAGTAAAACCCATACTGTTACTTCCGGAGTATTGTTGTATATTGATATTGACAAATTTTAAGTTTTAAGCAATGCTAAACAAAGATTAATATCTTTAAACAGGTGCGAAATGGAAGATGTAGATATCAATATCGGCGGAAGAGTAAAAAAACTAAGAAATGACCGGAATCTTACCCTTCAGGATGTTGCCAACTTCACCGGCTTTTCTAAAGCATTAATTTCTCAGATAGAAAACAATGTAGTCATGCCTCCGATAAGCACACTTGCCAAGATAGCCAAAGTTCTTAATGTTAAAATGACATATTTTTTTGAAGAAGAAATCGATTACAGTGATTACTATATTGTGCGCAAAGATGACCGGAAGTTTGTTTTTAAAGAAGGTGCAAAGCACGGGTATTTGTATGAAGAGCTGGCACATATAAAAAATAACGATATATTTGAGACTTTCATTGTAACTATAAAACCCGGTACCACTGAAAAGAAGCTTTTCAGTCATGAGGGCTATGAATTTATGTTTCTTTCGGAAGGAAGTATAACCCTTTATCTAAATAACGAAAAAATTGTTTTGGATAAAGGAGATTCTATAGCTTTTAACTCGAAAATCCCTCATTATGCTGAAAGCATTTCCGGCGATTCCTCTAAAATTTTAAGTGTGAGAATGAAGGGGCAGGATATCAAGGATGTTATAAGAAAAGCAGCAAAAGCTTAGTTGTCTGCTTGCCCTCAAACAGCATTTTTTGTTTCAATTACTTTCAAGGTTTAAATAAATTTCCTTATATTTTGTGTATCTTAATGCATTTGCCTTTATGTCATAAATCTCTTTTTCATTAAGTTCTCTTGCAACTTTTGCCGGACTTCCCTTTATCAGAGTATTTTTCGGATATATTTTGCCCGGAGGTAGCAGAGAACCGGCTGCAACCAGGTTGTTACCTTCCAGGACTGCTCCGTCGAGAATCATTGCACCAATTCCCACCAGAACATTATCCCCTATTGTACATCCGTGTAATGTTGCATTATGACCAACAGAGACGTAATTTCCAAGATTTGTAGCATGCTTATCTTTCGTTACATGAATCACTGTACCGTCCTGGATGTTGCAGCATTCCCCGATCGTTATACTTTCTACATCCGCTCTGATCACAACATTATACCAAATGCTTGTATATTCGCCGATTTTTAAATCTCCCAATAAAACAGAGCCGTCTGCAGCAAAAACCGTCTTTGGTAAAGCCAAATCTTTTTTCAGTCTTTTATAAACATTTTCCATTATTCTACCTTTTGATTTTTAATTTAATTGCTAAAACTGCTTGGTTTCTACTCTTAGTATCAAAAGAGGTTAAAGCGTCCATTTTAAGCAGACTGTATCTTGCATACTCAAATTTTGTCAAATTTTTTGTACCGCTTGAGGCCAGCTCATCATTTTCTATTTTTTCATTTTTCTCCGGCATAAAGTGAATGAAAATATTTTCTAATGCTTTTGTGTTATCTATTATGCTGAGTTGAATAGTTAAATGATTATTTTTCTCAAAAGCATTGAAAACGATTTCCCCCTTTTTGAGATAGCTGGCAGCATGTTCAAAAATGCTGGAAAGTACTTTGCCTAAAACTCTGTCATCCGTGTAAACTTCCGGATTTTTATCCTGGATATATGATTTAAAAGAAACATCTTCTCTTTTTTTCGTTAAACCTTTGCCCACTGATGAAACTGCCTGCAATGTCTGGGTTATATCGCAATAATCTGGGGACGGACTTGCTAATGTGTATTTCTCCATACTGATATGAATTATGTTATCAATCAAACTAAGCAGTTTTCTGCTGGAATTGCGTATAATATCAATCATTTCTTTTAATTCATTTTTATCTATTTCATAATCATCATTCAGTATAAGTGTGGAAAAGCCTATCATTGAATTCAGGGGGGTTCTGAGTTCATGAGCCATGTCGGCAAAAATATTATTCATTTCCTCTGTTAATTTGTTTTCATTACGGCTAACCTGCCGGGATTCTTCTATACCTTGTTTTAAATTTCTGTTTTCCTTTTGCAATTCATAAATATACTCCTCATCATCATTTATTCTTTTATGATAGTTAGATAAACATTTTTCGGTTTCTGATTTCATGTGTTGCAACTTTTTCGCAGCAACAGCTGTTGTAAACAAAAACTGGGCAGCGAGAAATGCAAGATAGATGGGAAAAAATTGATTATTGATTAAAAGAAATAGAATCAAAACTTCAAAAAGCACTACAAATAAAAAGAACTTTGAGTTAATAAAAGTTAACTGATTTCCTTGACTTTTTTTCATATTTTTAATATATAATTTATATAATAAAAGTTTGCAAGGAGATAAAATGAGCTATGGGTCTAAATTAAGGGAAATGCGTAAAAAACTGGGGATGACCCTAGAGGATATTTCACAGAAAACAGGTTTTACCAAAAGTTTTATAAGCCAGATAGAAAACGGTAAAAATTCACCTTCAATATCATCTCTTAAAAAGATTTGTTATGCTTTGGGGACAACCATCAGCGAGCTTTTTGAGGATGAAAGAAATATTGTCCATACCTTTGATAAAAAGGATTACAAAATACTTAAAAATAAAACCATGAGTATCACCTTCTTTGCAAATAAAATGGTTAACAGGAAAATGGAGCCATTGTTAATCGAGATTGATCCGTATTCGGAAACGGGAACGGATTTTTACCGGCATACGGGTGAAGAGTTCGGTTATGTTTTTGAAGGCACTATGACAGTTGTTATCGGAAATGAGGAGCATGTTTTGTCAGAAGGAGATGCAATATATTTCAGCTCCAATCTCCCCCATAAGTTAAAAAATAAAACAGACCATATGACAAGGGCTTTCTGGGTTGGAACACCTCCAAGCTTTTGACCTTAACCACACAAATTTAACATAATTTGATGGTTTTATTCTCTATGATTTTAATATCCATACTTTCGAATATTACTCTCATATTATGAGAGCTTTGAATAATTGAACCATTATAAATTTTATCACCCCAGTTGTGTCATCTCGAGCGAAACGAAGTGGAGTCGAGAGATCTATAGCGTTGTTTGACAAAAAGTACCCCCTCTTAATCTCCCCCAAGTTTTAGTTCAATGTTCAACGTTCAAGGTTCCCCGTTTATCAATTATATCTGTTCAGTCCATTCATCCAGAAAGTACCTCATTCTAAGATAGGAGGGATCAGGGCTTGCCCCGTTGAATGCCGTAGGCAAATGGTGTAGCCATTTATTCAACTGGGGGTGGTATGAAAATAGCTGTTTGACAATGAGACCTCTCCGCTGCAAGTGCGAAACTTGATAATGTATGTTAATCCGGAAATAGAAACTTGACATTTCCATTATATGTGTATATTTAACAGTGGATATTTTAAATACGCTTGGATCCCGGCGGGACCGAGACGGCTTGATAAAATATAATATGCATTTTGTATATATAGATAATGAGCCTCTTGGTCTTTCCGGGAGGCTCTTTTTTTTGGAGGTATTTGTGAGCAAGTATTCTGAGATTAAAAAAATTACCGTCTCTCATCTTAAAAAAATGAAAGCAGAAGGGGAGAAAATCTCCTGTTTAACCGGATATGATTATACATCCGCAAAAATTCTTGATGAAGCAGGTATTGATCTGGTTCTTGTGGGCGATTCCCTGGGAATGGTTATGAATGGCTACGACAATACACTGCCTGTAACACTTGATGAAATTATATACCATACAAAAGCCGTTAAAAGGGGACTGAAAAGAGCCTTTTTGGTGGCGGATATGCCTTTCGGCACTTATCATTCTAATATGGATGATGCTGTTAAAAATTGTATTGAGGTTATAAAGACTTCCGGGGCTGAAGCTGTCAAACTGGAAGGTGGAAGGGAAATTGTCCCTGTAATCGAAAAGCTCACAGCTTCCGGTGTAAATGTTATGGGGCATCTTGGGCTGATGCCGCAGCATGTTCATACGATGGGCGGTTTTAAAATACAGGGGAAAAACGGATATGAAAGTATAATTCAGGATGCAGTTGCGCTTCAGGAAGCAGGTGTATTCTCCATTGTGTTGGAAGGTATTATTGATAAAGCGGCTGAGGAAATCACAAAAAATGTGAATGTGCCTACAATAGGGATAGGCGCCGGCAGATATTGTGACGGTCAGATACTTGTTTATCACGATGTTTTTGGTATGTTTGATGATTTTGTACCTAAATTTGTAAAAAGATATGCGGATACCAAATCTGTTGTGCTTGATGCGGCTAAGCAATATATTGATGAAGTGAAAAATTCTGATTTCCCCGATGACGATCATTCTTTTAAGGCTAAGAAATGAAAATATTACATAAAATCAAAGATGTCAGAAATTTTGTTAAAGAAGAGAAGGGAAAAAATAAATTAATAGGGCTTGTACCAACGATGGGATTTTTGCATCAGGGACACCTTGAGTTAGTCAATAAATCTTTAGTTGATAATGACCTTACAATTGTCAGTATTTTTGTTAATCCGGCACAGTTCGGCCCTAATGAGGACTTTGAAAGTTATCCCAGAGATTTTAATCAGGATGTTTCTCTGCTTAGAGGAAAAAATGTTGACTGTGTTTTTGCCCCATCCGTTGATGAAATGTATCCGGAAAATTTTGCCACCAAAGTTGTTGTGAGCGGAATCACTGAAACACTTTGCGGCGCCAGGCGTCCGGGACATTTTGAGGGTGTGGCCACAGTTGTTACCAAGCTTCTGAATATAGCCGGTCCAGACAGAGCATATTTTGGCATGAAAGATTATCAGCAGTTGAAAGTTATTGAGCGTTTTGTAAGTGATTTAAATATAAACACGGAAATTAAAGGGATACCCATTGTCAGAGGAAAAGATGGACTGGCGATAAGTTCCAGAAATATTTATCTATCCGATGATGAAAGAAAGTCGGCGCTCTCCCTTGTGAAATCTTTTGATGTTGTTCAGAATTTGCTTGATGAGGGTGAAAGGGATGCCGATGTTATCAGGGAGAGAGTAATCGATTTTATCTCAGGGTTTAGATATACGAATATCGACTATGTTTCCATTGTCGATCCGGAAACACTGGAATATGTGGGATTCGTAAAAGATAATTTTTTGCTGGCATTAGCTGTTTATGTAGGAAAAGCAAGACTTATAGATAATAAAATATTTGAGGTGTAATATGCTGAGAGAAATGTTTAAGTCAAAGATTCACAGAGCAACTGTTACAGACGCTGATCTTAACTATGAGGGCAGTATAACCATCGACAAAGATTTGATGGATGCAGCCGGTATCTATACTTATGAAAAAGTTGAAATTTACAACATCAATAACGGAGCAAGGTTTGCCACTTATACTATCGACGGTGAAAGGGGAAGTGGTGAAATATGTCTCAACGGTGCTGCTGCCAGACATGTTCAGAAGGGCGACCTTATTATAATTGCTTCTTATGCAATGTATAACGAAGAAGACCTTGAGAATTATGAGCCTGTTGTAATTCAGGTTGATGAGTTTAATACTCCTAAAAATACGCAGACAGCTTCTGTCTGAACAAAGAACAGGGAATTCCCTGTTCTTTGTTCTATAGTATATCGGTTGAGTGGTTTATTGGTATATTTGTGTATTTGTAAATTGACTATATAACATTGAACCTTGAACGTCGAACTTTAAGTCTGCCGACGACGGGAGCCGAGGCAAAGGCGGACAAAGTATTGAGCCCCTAATACTTTTACTACCCATAATATTTCTACTACCTATATTACCGCACACAATATTTGAATTTTTTCTCCGAATACTATAAACTTATATTGAGTGCTTTGAACAATTCAGGAAGCGCGGCTTCAGCTTATGCGACAACGGGCGTACCGTGCCAAATTCAAAGCTCTCATAGTGTAATTACAATTTATCGATGAAAGCGGGGCTCATGCAATCTGTATCCAATATTAAAAAGATTCTTAAAACCCTGGATTTAAGTAGTCCGGATTTAATAAATAATCCGAAAAAATATTTTTCTCATTTAGTCGATGAGTTAAAGAAGGTCTCCCCGCTCTTATCCGGCAGATTAAATGATATTCTGCAAAAAGACGAACCCGATATACTGTCGCTGGAAAAAATCATTCATGAAATTAATATCCTTGTTTCCAGCAATAAATCCATAAGAGACAGTTTTCAAAAACTGACAATAAGTATAGAAAATATAGACGGAGTGGGTCCGAAAACAGCTTCTTCTCTGAAAAAAAACGGTATAGAGACGCTGCAGGATGTTATTCTTCACTTTCCGTATAAATATGAGCTCGTTGATACCGATCTGAAATCTGAAAAGCTTTTCTTTACCGGGGTATTGTCTTCCAAGAATGTTATAAAAACAAAACACGGTAAAAGTATATTTCAAGCCGTTTTCAAATGTGACGACGGATATTATTACGGCATATGGTTTAACTTTTCCAGAAAATACCCGGATCCTGTATTGAGAATCGGGAAAGAATATTCTCTCTATGGTAAATATACAAATTTTAACGGCAAGCCCTCTGTTATTCACCCTGCTTTTATGGATAAAAGCGACAGAGGAGAGGTAAAAACATATTACAGTTTACCGGGTAATGTTAAGAACCAGTCTTTTATAAAGATTGTACGCAGGGCATTTGCATATACCGGCAGCGATATTATCGAGACACTTCCTGAAAAAATTATTACCAAATATGATTTTCCCGGTATAAAGAATGCGCTTAACACAATTCATTTTCCTGAAACGGAAAAAGATATCCGCCTTTTAAATGAAAACAGACATCCGGCTTTTATACGATTTGTGTACGAAGAGTTATTTTACCTTCAGCTGGGACTTCTCATAAAAAAATCCAATTATAGCAAAGTTTACGGGATAAAATATGATGTAAAGCAAGAATATCTTGATGATATAAAATCGTATGTGCCGTTCAAACTGACTTCTGCTCAAAGGCGGGTTTTGGCAGATATTTTTAATGATATGAAATCTGAACACCAGATGAACAGGCTGCTACAGGGCGATGTGGGGAGCGGGAAAACAATTGTTGCATTTATATCCGCTCTTGTTGCCGTAAAAAACGGGTATCAGGCCGCTATTATCGCACCCACTGAAGTTCTTGCCGAGCAGCACTATATCAACCTTGTCCATTTTTTGAAAAATGATTACACGGTGTCACTGTTGACAGGTTCGACCCCGAAAAATGAAAAACAGAACGAAATGGTAAATATCAAAGAGGGGAATGTGGATTTCGTTGTCGGCACCCATGCTGTTATCAGGGATGAAGTGGAATTCAAAAGCCTGGGGTTTGCAATAATTGACGAGCAGCACAGATTTGGGGTATTGCAGAGAAAAAACCTCGTAGATAAAGGATATAACCCCGATATACTTCTCATGACAGCTACACCTATACCGCGAACACTTGCGCTGACATTTTACGGTGACCTTAATGTCTCCATAATCGATGAAATGCCTCCCGGCCGCTCCCCTGTAGAAACAAAAAGTTTTTCCGCTAACAATTTTGATAAAGTCATTGAGCTGACTGAAGAAGAACTGAAAAAGGGCAACAGAGCATATTTTATCTATCCTTTAATCGATGAAAGTGAGAAAATTGATTTAAAAGATGCAACCAAAAATTTTGAATATATCAGTTTGCGTTTCAGTGGTTACAATGTTGCACTTCTTCACGGAAGGATGAAAGCCTCTGAAAAGAACAGCCTTATGACTGAATTTAAGAACGGAAATATCGATGTGCTTGTTTCGACCACAGTAGTGGAAGTGGGAGTGGATGTCCCGGATGCAACGGTCATGGTTATAGAAAATGCAGAACGTTTCGGGCTTTCCCAGTTACATCAGCTGAGGGGCAGGGTGGGCAGAAGCAATAAAAAATCATACTGCTATCTTGTTTACTCGGATAAAATTTCGGATGACGGCAAAACACGTCTGGATTCTATGGTGTCCACAAACGACGGGTTTAAGCTTTCTGAAGTGGACTTGGAGATTCGGGGGCCGGGGGACTTTTTCGGTACCCGCCAATCGGGTCTGCCTGAATTCAGATTTTCCAACATTGTCAGGGATGTCCCGATACTGAACAAAGCCCGGGCGGATGCGGATACTATTCTGCAAAATGACCCGTTTCTGGAAAAATCCGAGCATATTGTTTTAAAAGAAATTCTACATTTCAGATGGAGACAGGCCTTAGACCTAACGAATATAGGATGAATCTGCTTTTATTAGTGAAATAGAGAGATAGTGAGGTGGAGGTAAAGGCAAAGGTAAAGGTAAAGGTAAAGGTAAAGGTTGATTAGTTGAGTGGTTGAGTGGTGTATTTGTATATTTGTAAATTTGTTACGCGAAAATTTTGCGGGGCTGCCAGTTAAATGTATTGATTAAGCATTCATGATATTATATAATTTAATAAAACATTCAGGAGGTCGCCGATGCAGCTTTTAAAATTAACGGAAGAACAGCTGAAAAATATTTCCAGTGGCATCACCCTGCAGAGGGCAGAAAATTATGTTGGTAAATTTTACGACTGTGAAATTGAGGGAAACAGGCTGAAAGGCAAAATAAAAGGGAACCACGGCGTATATAATGTTGAATTGATAATTGATTCAGACCCCCTTGATTTTAAATGCGAATGTTCATCATCGAAGGATATGTTTTGTAAACATGCCGCTGCATTGGGTTTAACATATATTTACACTCCCTGGGTTTTCACAACTGAAGAGGAGCTTGACAGAAATAAAATATCCACCACGGGTGAACTGCAGTTTTACCTGAAATCTGTAAAGCTGAAGGATCTGGTGGATGAGTTAAAAAGATGCTGTATCGGAGTTTCATCATTGGCTGATGTAACGGGAATTTCACTTCAACAGTTGTCTATGATTATCAAGGATGATCAGAACGGTAAAAATCATACACTGACCCTTCCTCTGAAGCTTTCCTGCCTTTATCTTATTGAAAGGGGTGTGGAGGCAGAGTAAAAAATTCAGCCGGATGTGTACTGAGAAGAATATAACTTGTGATAATGTTTCCAGTTTACTGGGATTTGGACAATAAGTTCTTTTACCGTGGCGTAGATTTTATCGTTTTCTACGCCGTACAGGAAAAGGTCACGGGTGACATCCACATCGATTTTGCAGTAATCGATTATTTTCTTTATCTCACCGTTTTTATACCATTTCAATGCCTGCAGACCGTCTGCTGATTTTTTGGCATTAATCGTGGCCTGAGCAAGATTGTCCAGAGAAAACCGGCGGCCGGTGATGTTTCGTATATCATGAAGCAGATCGATCTTCATAACAGATTTTAGAATCCTGCTGAAATCGTCAGTGTTATTTTTCATATAACCAGAAATAACTTTGAAATCAAAATTGATAATATTAAAACCGATAACCGCTTTTGCTGCGGACAATTTTTCAATAAACTGCTCTATTTCGTTTTCTTCATATATGTAATATTGTTCATTAATCATGGAATAAGCCACAAGCGCAGAGATTCCCATTTTATCGGCGTTTTTCCATCCTCCCACTTCGTCAGCTGAATATTTTGTTTCCACATCGAACACAAACACATCATAATCCTTTTCAGTCATGTTTCTTATGTCAGTAAACGTTTCTTTAATATCCACTTTACCCGCACCGCCAGTATTCTCCTGCAGTAAATATTCAATAAGAAACTCTGCCCCTTTTTTATCCAGGGGATAATTTCCCGACCCGCATTTGGGAGAATAAATGCATGAAGGACAGCCTTCTTCACATTCGCAGGATTTTATCATTTTCAGTGTTCTTTCAAGCAGAGGCCTGATTATCTCAAAAACCCGGCTGCATATTCCCGCCCCGCCTGCGTATGAGTCGTAAATAAAAACGGCTGAAGATTCCAGCTGTGGATGCAAAGGGTAAGAAATGCCCGCAATGTCTGAGCGGTCACACAGTATAAAAGATGGTGCCATGGCAATGAGGGAGTGCTCCAGTGCGTGGATACTGCCCATGAAATTAAAGTTATTATTTTCTACACTTTCTCTGGCTTCATCCGTTATAAGAAGATAAAAACCTTTCGTCTCAAACTGCACCGGCTCTTTTTCCAGGTCAATTGTCTGCAACTTTTCACCGGTTTTGCCTGAAATTTTATCATACCCTGTAAGTTGTTCGGAAACCTGTAGATTACAAAAGCCAGCATGAATATTTTCATCATCAGAGTTCATCATCTCGGATAAAATCAGAGTTTCTTTGTTTATTTTGGGCATTGTGTAATAGTTTCCTCTGAAAGGGTCCAGATAAATTTCTTTTTTATTATGATCGACACGTTTGACGATAAAATAGTCCCCCCGATGAAGATAAACGGCATTTTCAAAATGCTCCGTGTACAGTCTTTTTCCGGAATTGGTACCTATAACAATGCCGTTGCAGACAAGGGTGTATGTATCTCCTGCCATTCTAAAATCAACATTTTTGTGAGGATATCTCTCCAAAGAGACGTATTTAAGTCCGTCTTTGTCAGTGAAAAGTCTGCCTTCGGAGGCAAGTTTTTCTATATCGCTTTTCATAATGTCATAATACTGCTCATTCCTATCAACGGGTTTTTCGTTAGCTGCGCAAAGTATGTGTTTACTGTTGATATCCGAGTTTTCTTTATCGATAGTCACCACTTCGTATTTATCGGTAAAAAGTTCTTCGGGATTTCTCGCATAATACTGATCCAAAGCGTCTTTAGAACTTATCAGACAAATAAGTGAATCTTTGCTGCTCCGTCCCGAACGCCCGGCTCTCTGCCAAAGGCTCATTAATGAGCCCGGATATCCTACCAATATCGTTGAATCCACTCCACCGACATCTATACCCATTTCGATAGCGGAAGTTGCCACAACAGCTTTGAGTGTATCATTATGAAAAGCCTGCTCGATTTTACGTCTTTCCTCAGGGAGGAATCCGGCTCTGTAAGATGAAACAACATTTTTCCGGGAGGAATCCCCAGCTACAAGCCTGGCATAGATTTTTTCCGTCTGCTTTCTGGATTTTGTGAAACAGATGGTCTTGACTCCGGAGTCAAGATTGATTTTCAGAAGATATTGGGCAAGGGCAGATTCAGGAATATCCGGATTGAAAATTAAGACATTTTTCTTGCCGGTTTCGGCACCATTTTTATTTATGTGATAGAATTTCCGGCCTGTGAGGTTTTCAGCCAAGTCCACCGGGTTACCAATGGTGGCTGAGGCGCATATAAACTGCACATGGGGAGCTAAACGAAGAAAGCGGTGAAGCAGATTATATGCCTGTGTGCCGAATATACCTTTGTAAGTGTGTATTTCATCGATAACAACGTATTTGAGATTATCAAGAAAATTCCGCCATTCCGATATTCCCGGGAGCATACTGTAATGGATAATATCCAGATTTGAAATAACAACATTGGGCGGAGTTTTTAAAATTTTCCGTCGGTTCTGTTTTCCCGTGTCACCGTCAATAATTTCAGCTGTAAGCTTCTCACCGAGGGGTATCTGCTCTGCAAAATTTTCAAATGTTTTTTTCTGGTCATAACCGAGAGCTTTTATGGGAAAAAGGTAAAGGGCTTTTACAGAAGGATTGTTGATCATATCTTCCATGATAGGAAGGTTGTAACACAAAGTTTTTCCTGAAGCTGCCGGAGTCGTTATTAGTGTATCATGACCAGATTTAATGGCTTGATAAGCATCCACCTGGTGTGAGTACAGGGAGTTTATTCCGAATTTTTCCAGAGCAGAATGAAGGAGGATAGACTCAATATTATTTTTATAATCAATCAGAGCAGGGGGGGTGGATGATATTTCGCGCTCAAAAGCAAGACTTGATGCAAATTTACCGTTTTTAATATATCTTATAACATTATCAATCATAGGGTTTCATTGTGTATAGTGTACAAATTTTGGCCGGTGGCGGACGGGTCAGTTCAAGTAATCAGACAGTTTTCTTTTCATAGCCTTTTTTCTCAGTTTGGCTAGTGCTCTCGATTCCACCTGTCTGACTCTTTCCCTGCTTATTTGAAGCGTCTCACCAACCTCTTCAAGGGTTTTGGGTGCTTCACCCTCCATCCCGAATCTCCACTTAATAATTTTGGCTTCCCGTTCGGAAAGTTCATCCACAATTTCACTAAGTGCATCTGTAAGAGTGCCGTGAATTATTTCCTGCTCGACACTGCCCGTTTGGGATTCAAGCAGATCGATAAAACTTTTGTCTTCACCCTCCTTGATTGGTGCTTCAAGAGAGAGATAATTTCTTGATACCCTCAATATATTTTCAATATCTTCTGTTTCCATGTCAAGATACTGAGATAACTCATAGGGAGTGGGCTCTTTGCCGTTTTCCTTTGTCAATTTTTCAACGGCTTCGTTTATTTTATAAAGTATACTGGCCTGTTTGATGGGCAATTTAACTGTCCCGGACTGCTCGGCCAGAGCCTGAATAATAGCCTGTCTGATCCACCATACAGCGTAGGAGATAAATTTGACACCTCTTTCAGGATCAAAGCGTTTTGCTGCTTCCACCAGACCGACATTACCCTGGTTAATCAGATCGGTCATACTTATGCCTGAGTTTTTATATCTGTTTGCAATGGAAACCACAAATTTAAGATTGCTCAGGATAAGCTTATTTAATGCTTCCTGATCACCCTCCTGAATTCGCTTGCCCAGTTCATATTCTTCTTCACGGGAAAGGGGATAAAACTGGGAAATTTTATTGAGATAACTTTTGAGCATGTCGTCAGAAACAGGGGCAAGGGCAGAGGGGTCCTCTTTAAGTTTCTTTTCCAGTTCTTTCGAGTCTTCCTCCACGTCTTTTTCTAAAAGTTCGTCCTCTTCCTCTGTGATTTCTTCTTTCAGATTTTTTTCTGACATATTCTCTCCGAAAATATTTATGTTTGATGATAGTTTCTATATGATTTTGTTCATAATTATAGCACAAAAAAAAGTAAAGGGGAAATATTTCCCCTTTATCTTATTCCAGAACCAGAGAGTTGTCTTTAATAGAGGCTTTCACTTCCTGGTTGGTTGTGATATTGCCTTTGATGATTTCATCGGCTATTTTGTTTTCGATGAGCTTTTGTATAGCTCTTTTCATCGGTCTTGCACCAAACTTGGGATCGTATCCGGCTTTCACCACTTTTTCCACAACGGATTCGTCATAACTGAAATTTATCATGTTTTCGTTTAACCGTTTGGCAAAATCATCCAACAAAAGCCTGGCAATTTCTTTCAGATGCTCATTACTCAGCGGATGAAATACAATAATATCATCCACCCGGTTAATAAATTCCGGTTTGAAGTGCTTGGAGAGCTGGTTGAAGACCAGAGCGTTTATCCTGCTGTATTCGTCTTCCCAGTCCAAATCGCCCGTAAATTCTTCCTGTATCAGATCACTTGCAATATTCGAAGTCATAATAACGACTGTGTTTCTAAAGCTGACAGTTCTGCCTTTGGAATCTGTCAATCTGCCGTCATCCAGTATCTGTAAAAGGATGTTGAAGACGTCCTGATGGGCTTTTTCTATTTCATCGAAAAGTACTACGCTGTAAGGACGCCTCCTGATTTTTTCTGTGAGCTGTCCGCCTTCTTCGTATCCGACATAACCGGGAGGAGAGCCTATCAGTTTAGCCACAGAATGTTTCTCCATAAATTCACTCATATCAAGGCGTATCATTGCCTCTTCCGTATCGAAAAGAAACTCTGCGACTGATTTTGCCAGCTCTGTTTTACCAACACCTGTAGGGCCGAGAAATATAAACGAACCTATAGGTTTCTTCGGGTTACTGAGACCGGCCCTGCTTCTCCTGATGGCCTCTGAAACTGCCGCAACAGCCTTATCCTGTCCGATTACCCTCTGATGGATAAAGTCTTCCATATGAATAAGCTTGTCAGCTTCTTCTTCGAGCAGCTTTGTAACAGGAATACCGGTCCATTTGGATATTATCGATGCTATATCTTCTTCATCCACTTCTTCCTTCAGCATTTTTTTATCGGTTTGAATATTTTTCAGCTTTTCATTTGTCTCTTTAAGTTTTGATTCGAGCTCCACCAATTTACCGTATTTTATCTGGGAAGCCTCTTCGAGATTTCCCTGTCTTTCAGCATTCTGCATCCTTATCTTGGCTTCCTCTATTTCTTTCTTTATCTCTCTGGACTCCTGTATCAGAGCTTTTTCATTCTGCCAGTGGGTTTTCAGTCTTGAAATTTTTTCAGTCAGATTGCTGATTTCGTTTTCAATCTTTTCCAGTCTCATTTTTCCGGCTTCATTCTTCTCTTTTTTTATGGCCTGTTTTTCAATCTCAAGCTGTCTTAATTTACGTTCCAGCTCATCCAGTTCAGTGGGGAGGCTGTCTATTTCCATTCTAAGCTTTGCCGTGGCCTCATCGATCAGGTCAATGGCCTTATCCGGCATAAATCTGTCAGAGATATATTTGTCAGCAAGATGAGCGGCCGCTACTATGGCTGAATCGGTAATTTTGACACCGTGATGGACTTCATACTTTTCCTTTAACCCTCTTAATATGGAAACGGTGTCCTCTACTGTCGGCTCTTTAATGTAAATCGGTTGGAAACGCCTTTCAAGAGCTGCATCCTTTTCGATATGTTTTTTATATTCATCCAGAGTTGTTGCCCCGATGCAGTGCAGTTCACCTCTTGCCAGAGCAGGCTTTAAAAGGTTGGCTGCATCCATAGCACCTTCAGCAGCACCTGCACCTATCAGTGTATGCATTTCATCGATAAACAGGATTATCTCTCCTTCACGATTCTTAATTTCTTTCAACACAGCTTTCAGTCTGTCTTCAAATTCTCCTCTGTATTTTGTTCCGGCAATTAAGGAACCTAAGTCTAAGACGAGAACTTTTTTATCTTTGAGAGTTTCTGGTACATCACCGTTAACGACACGCTGGGCAAGTCCTTCGGCAATTGCTGTTTTGCCGACACCGGGCTCACCTATAAGAACGGGGTTGTTTTTCGTTCTTCTTGAAAGTACATGCATAACCCGCCTTATTTCTTCATCTCTTCCTATAACGGGATCGAGTTTTCCTGTTGAGGCGTTTTCCGTCAGATCGATGGTATATTTTTCCAATGCTTCCATCTTTTCTTCCGGACTTTGATCTGTAACTGTGCTGCTTCCTCTGACTTCCTTAATCGCCTTTTTAAGATCCTTTTTATCCACCCCGTGTTTTAGCAGAATTTGTCTGAGTGAATATCCTGCGTTTTCAACAATGCCAAGCAGAATATGCTCTGTGGAAACATATTCATCAGAGAATTCCTTTATAATCTTAAAAGCATAATCCAGTGCTTTTTTGGTATCATTTGAAATGTATACCTGCTCCGATCCGCTGACTGCAGGCAGACTTGCAATTTCATTGTTTATGTCTTCTTTTAATGAGGGGATGTTAACCCCCAGTTTTTGAAGTAAAGGCTTAATAAAGCCTTCTTCCTGGTTTATCAAAGCAAGAAGCAGGTGAGCAGGCTCAACCTGCTGATTACTCTTATTTTCCGCCAACTCAACTGCACTTTGTACAGCTTCACTGGCTTTAATGGTCATTTTATTCCAGTTTATCACTTATGATGCCTCCTTAATCGTCTTCATTTTCTATTTTAACTTTTATTATATCTCTGTTCTTTAAAGGGACTAAACCTTTATTTCCTTGTTCCATATCGAAGCTGTCTGCATGCTTTCTGATAAAATCCCTTAACAAATCCAGTTGTTTCTGTGTCTCTTCAAGCTGCTGCTTTATATTCAGAACCACTTCAACACCCGCCAGATTAACCCCCAAATCTTTGGTAAGCGTCAGTATAAATTTAATCTGTTCTATATCGTCTTCTGAGTACAGTCTTGTGTTGCCGATTGTTCTGGAGGGGTTTATCAGTCCCAGACGCTCATACTGACGAAGTGTCTGCGGATGAATGCCGAGTATCTCGGCGACAACGCTTATCATATACAGTGGCCTGTTTTTCATTTTCTACCCCTTAAAGTTTTCCCTTTTGTATAATTTTTTGCCTGTTAACAATATCATAATGTTTTTTCATCTCCTTCAGCGACGCTCTGTCATCTTCAACAGCAACCTGGGGTATTTTTACTTTTATTACAACATACAGATCACCGTGGCCGCCACCTTTAAGTTTGGGCATACCTTTGTTTCTTAGCCGGAATTTCTGATCGGGCTGGGTTCCTGCAGGAATATTGATATTTACAGCCCCATAAGGGGTCGGCACTGATATTTTTTCCCCCAATGCAGCTTCAAACATGTCCACATCTACATTTACATATAAATTGTTCCCTTTTCGCTCATACAATTCATGGGGTATTATTTTGGTAACAATATAAAGATCACCTGCAGGAGCGTTATTCCTGCCTTCGTGCCCTTTGCCTCCAATCCTGACTTTCGATCCGTTATCAACACCAGCCGGTATTTTTATCTTTATTTTTTCTTTTGTCTGTACAAAGCCGTTACCTTTGCAAGTGGAGCATACATTGGTCAGAACTTTACCCTGGCCTCCGCATTTAGGACACGGTTTGCCGAATCCGAAAACTGAGTCGCGTCCTTCGGAGCTGATTCCTTTACCGCCGCATGCGGGGCAGGTAACAACATCACCGCCTGAGCCGCCGCAGGATTTGCAGTTAACATAGCGGCTCAGATTTATTTCATATGTATTCCCTTTGACAGCGTCGACAAAAGGTATCTGGACGGAGTAATATATATCCTCTCCCTTGCTGGGCCTTTCTGTACGCCGGCTCTTGCCTGCCCGTCCTCCGAAAAGATCGCTGAATATATCATCAAATATATCGAATCCCTCGAAATTGAAATTCCTGAAATCCTCGAAATTAACATTCGAATAATCATATCCTTTGCCGCTCTGCGTGAAAGCATCATGTCCCATCTGATCATACTGCTTCCTTTTTTCAGGATCAGATAAAACGGCGTAAGCTTCGGATATTTCCTTAAATTTGTTTTCAGCTTCTTTGTTGTTAGGATTAATATCAGGGTGATATTTCCTCGCAAGTTTCCTGTAAGCTTTTTTTATTTCATCCTTGGAAGCACTTTTATTAACTCCGAGAATTTCATAATAGTTTTTAGCCATAAGACTCCCTTTTAATCCTCTTTATCCACTTTAATTGTTACAGGTTTTGATTCGTTCTTTTTGCTTATTCTGATTGCCAGAATACCGTCTTTTAATTTTGCTTTTATTCCCTCTAAATCGGCATTATTCGGAAGACTGAAAGATCGTGAAAATTTTCCGTAAGGCCTTTCCAGCCTGTAAAAATTGTTTTCATTTTTGCTGTAAGGCACTTTCTTTTCACCATGAACAACAAGCAGACCTTCATTCACCTGAATATCCACATCCTCCTCTTTGGTTCCGGGCAGCTCTATAGTCAGAATAATATCGGTGTCTGTTTCGTATATATCCACAGGAGGGTTCCAATCCCCCTGCCGCATATTAGCCTCATTGCTGACAGTTTCATCAAATATCTTATTGATTCTCTCCTGTACCGATAACAAATCCTTAAAAGGATCCCACCTTACTATAGCCATAATTACCTCCAAATTATATTAGTTAAATATGAATATAATATCTGAGTCAGTTTGTGTCAAGATATATTAAGTTAATCATTCAGATTGTATAGAGTGAACTAATTAATTTTTGAAAAATCGGTTATGTTGCATTATTATATTATATAAAACAATAAATGTGCATTTTCACAGAGAGGACTATAAGGTATGATCATTTATGAAAAATTATAAATTTTTTATTGCTTTGATAATTTCGATACTGCTCCATGCCTTATTGTTAAAGTATCTGCAAATGGATACCGGCGATGTTCAAAAAGACAAGCCTATGGTTGTGGACATAATCAAACCGCCCAAAAAGGAATCACCGGAAAAACCTGAAAAAAAGCCGGACATCCTCAGCGATAAAAATTTTAATTTGAAAAAGAAAACGGAGAGCAAAAAAGAAGAGGCAGCTATACCGGATCGTAAACCTCAGCCTCAAACTCAAACAAAACCCAAACCTGAGCCGCACCCTCAGACCAAGTCTAAGCCTCAACCTCAACCACAGTCCCAACCTAAGACTGCTGTAACTGAGGAAAAACCGGTAACCGCTTCAGAAGATAAAAAAGAGCAGCTGCAGCAGTATAAACAAACGGAAAATCAAAGGGAAAAAAGTAATCAGACAAAACTTTCCAAAAAACAGATGGAAAACATATTTAATCCCTCAGAGATTATACAGGATTACGCTGAAGGAGAAAAGAAACAGAAAGAGGGTGAGGATTCTGTAAACTTTAATTCCATGGAAAACAAATATGCCTCGTACTTTTATAAATTCAGAAGAAGCCTCTATCAGGTATGGACTTATCCCAGAAACTCCATTATGAATAATGAGCAGGGCAGGGTAAGAATACAATTCAGCATTCAAAAAGATGGAAGTATTACAAACATAAGGGTTGTAAGCAGCAGCGGCTATCCCGATCTTGACAGGGCAGCTGTGGATGCTTTGAAGAATATGGGAAAAGTACCTTTCGAAAACTCATTCGACATTAATGTTCTTAACGTGGACGGTTATTTTTATTACCGTTTAGGAGGCAGGTTCATTTACTGATGAATAGTTATGAAATAATTGATACCACAGCAGACATAGGCATCAGAGTTGAAGGTTCGGATTTAACTGATTTATGCAGAAACCTTTTGAGAGGTTTTTACTGTATAGTTTTTGATAAAAAAGATGATGTGTTTAATCAAAATGTATATAATGCTAAAGAAAAAAAACTTATTTTTGAAAATCCGGAAGATTTGGTGTTTTCTCTCTTAAATGAGGCTGTTTTTCTGCTTTATACGAGAAATTCTTTAATATATCCTGTGACTGTCTTCGAGAATGAAGTAAAATATTTGATACTTAAAAATACTGAATATATAGAAACTGAGGTAAAAGCTGCGACAAAACATAGATTAAATGTGAAAAAGACCGGCGGAAATTTTGAAGCAGTGGTGATTTTAGATATATAAGGAGGCTGTTGGAATGGAAAAAAGAGAGGTGGTCATTCAGGAGTTTCGTGAATTCTGTAAAAAAAACAGCAAAAAAAATTACAGGGGCGGAAGCTTCAGGCCTTTTAAATACTATAAACATAAAGACGGGGCAAATGAGCCCGTTTATTTTATTGGCGGACCGGGATTGTCCGTAGCTGTATTTACAACACTCATTGTAGCTCTTGCCTTTGTACTGTTAACTGCATCATTTAGCTTTTGGTACTGGATTCTGTTTTTTATCATTGTAATCCCGGGGCTGAGAATTGCAATGAAGATAGATAAGGCAAATCAGATAAGAAGCATGGTTGCCTCACTGGGAGAACATGCAATAACTCTCATTGAACAATCCGGGAATTCAGAAACAAAAGATGAAGAACTGAAGATGCTTGAAAAAAGCAGGGAGTTTTTACAAGAAGCCCTCAAATGGGTGCATGAGCCTATGTTCGAAAATCAGCTGAATAACCTGGAGGTTTATATAAAAGAAAAAGCCCCTGAATAGGGGCTTTTGTTGCTTATACGATAACTACTTGTGGCATTTAGTGCAAGATTTACCCTGAGGCACGTTTTTCTTTGTGTGGCATGCCCAGCAGAAATTTTTGTGAACGGGGTTCATGATGCCTTTAACAGCCCCCACTTCAAGTTTTTCACCAGTATTTATGTTTTTCAATTCTTTCCCGCCCTCGGGACTCATATGGCATTCAGTACACTCATTTTTTGTTTGGTGAAAAGCATGCGGAAACTCAACGGCCTTTTTTGTTGTTTTTGGAACATTAAAAACTTCTGTCATCTTAATTGTTTCCGGGCCTTTCTGTGCTGCATAAGCTATAACAGCAAAAATCATAATTGACAAAATCACGAAAAGCTTCTTCATTAATTCCTCCTTGTAAATTTTATGAGAATTTAATAAAAATAATTATTAATGTCAAGCTGGAAATATTTAAAACACTATTTTTTATTCAGAAGGGTGCTAAACGAATGTCTCTCAACTATTACGATCTGATACTGCCGGTAATACCCAAAGGTACTTTTACCTACACTTCTGAATATGATATCCCTGTTGGATCAAGAGTAAAGGTATCTTTCGGAAGCCGTACTGAATACGGCATTGTAAAAGGTAAAACCGATAAAATTAATCCTGATATCAACTACAAAGATATTAACGAAGTGCTGGATGAAAAACCGATATTCCCTGAAATTTATCTGAAAATGCTCAACAAAATGTCAAATTATTATCAAACACCGTTAGGAATTACAATAAGAGGAGTATTAGCAAAATCCATTCTCAGCTCAGAACAACTTGATGTTGATTGTGATATTTCGGATAAGAGTATGCTGCTGAATCTCAACAAGCACCAACGCACCATTTACACATCCCTTACAAAAATAATTGATAACGGATTTTCGGCCAATCTCCTACACGGAATAACAGGCAGCGGCAAAACAGAAATATATATTGAGCTTGTAAAAGAATGTATAAAGAAAGGAAAGCAGGTTATATATATAGTTCCAGAAATTTCACTCACACCCCAAATTGTTCAGCGTTTATCAGAAAGACTGGGCTTCTCAGTGCCGGTTTATCACTCAAAATTATCTCCCAAACGTAAGCAAAAGGTTTTCTGGGGTTTTAATTCCGGCTGCTATCCGCTTGTAATCGGCGCCCGAAGTGCACTTTTCATCCCTTCTGATAAAATCGGACTTATTGTTGTGGATGAAGAGCATGAAAGCAGTTTTAAACAGGAAGAGGCTCCTTCATATCAACTCAGGGATATGGCCGTTATGTATGCAGACATACTGAACATACCGGTTGTCCTGGGCAGCGCAACTCCCAGTGTGGAATCTTATTTCAATGCATTAAACGGTAAATACAGATATTTTGAGCTCAGCAAACGGTTCAATGAAAAAAAGTTACCGGAGATAAAAATTATTGATTTAAAGACCAATGATATCCTCGATAACCTCTTGTCGGTAAAGCTTTATGATAAAATTTATGAAAAAATAAACCAAAATGAGCAGGTACTCCTTCTTTTAAACAAAAAAGGTTATTCAAAACATCTGATATGCAAAAAATGCGGGACAACCCTTCAATGTCTGAACTGCTCCATAGCACTGACATATTACAAGAAAGGTGACTATGCAAAATGTACTTATTGCGGAGAAATATATAAATTTTTTGAATGCAGTGAATGCGGGGAAAATGATTTCCTTGATTTTGGACACGGTACGGAAAAAGCTGTTGAAATATTAAGAGAACTATTTGGCGACACAGTAATAAAGCTCGATACAGATGCGGTGACTTCTCAGAAAAAAATGCAGAGTATTCTGGATGATTTTTATTCTGGCAAGTATAAAATAATGGTGGGAACACAGCTGATCGCCAAAGGTTTTAATTTTCCTGAAGTTACTCTTGTCGGTGTGCTTAATATCGACAATCTTTTGTCCCTGCCCGATTTCAGAGCCAATGAAAGAGCCTACCAGCTCCTTATGCAGGTAGCGGGCAGAGCAGGGCGTTTCATTAAAAAAGGAGAAGTATTTATTCAAACCTATAACCCTGAAATGCCTGTTTTTCAACTGTTAAACAGCGACTCGGAAAAATTTTATATGGAAGAGCTTAGCAGACGCAAAGAACATGAGTACCCGCCTTTTATGCGAATGGTTCGTATAATTGTTTCTGATACAAAAGAAGATAGAGCTAAAAGTGTTATGGATTCTATTTCTGAAAAAATTAATGAAGTAAAATCTTCAGAAACGATAACATTGGGACCGTCACCCTCTCCAATCTTCAAAATAAAAAACAGGTACAGATATTCTCTTATTATTAAAACAACAAATGTGACAGCAATTCAGGTTTTGGGCAGAATTGCCCGGGAGAATTTTGAAGTCATGAAGAAAGGGAGCATGCAGCTTAAACTAGATGTCGATCCGTATTTTTTTATGTAAATAAATAGAGTTGTTCAATGTTCAATGGCCAATACACCAATATACAAATATACCAATCAACAAATTACTACTTTTCTGCTTCCCCAATTTTCAGCTCTCTCTCAAAAATAAATCATATTGAAAAAATGTCTTTTAAATAGTAAAACAAAAACTTGAAACACATGTATGTTTTGCCTTTATTTACTGATATTTTTAAGTTAAAAGAGAAACATTATGTTGTTTCAGTTTAAAATTTCTGATTAAAAAGCGGGGTAAACTTATGGAAAGTAACAGATTGATTTTAGATGTATTGGAAGGAAAAGAAGTAGAAAGAACACCTGTATGGCTTATGCGTCAGGCCGGAAGATATATGAGTGAATACAGAAAAATAAGGGAAAAAGTGTCATTTCTGGAACTCTGTAAAACTCCTGAACTGGCCTGTGAAGTAACACTACAACCTCTGAAAGCTTTCAAGCTTGATGCTGCAATTCTTTTCTCCGACATTCTCGTGCCCATTGAGCCTATGGGGGTTAATCTTGAATTCACTCCTGCACCGGTAATTGCCAATCCTGTGAGAAACTCTCAGGCGGTTCAGCGTTTAAAGCCTGTTGATCCGGAGGAAGAACTGCCGTTTGTCCTTGAAGCGGTGAGGCTTATCAAGGAAAACATAGAGGTACCGCTCATAGGTTTTGCAGGAGCACCCTTTACTCTTGCATGTTATATGGTTGAAGGCAGCGGCTCAAAGAATTTTCTTGAAATAAAAACACTTATGCACAAAAATCCCGATGCCTATTTTGAGCTTATGGAAAAAGTTACAGAAAGCACTTACAGGTATTTACAAGCACAAATTAATAACGGTTGCAGCATAGTGCAGGTTTTTGATACCTGGGCAGGCATTCTTTCTCCGTCAGACTATAAAACCTTCGTTTACCCCTTTGTTGAAAAACTTGTAAATAAGCTGGAAAATGCTCATGTTATTTATTTTGCAAAAGACAGTGCCACATTTTATAAAGATATTAAGAAACTCAACTGCTCAGGACTTGGAGTGGATTGGAAAATTGCTCTCAATGATGCAGCAGATATTCTGGATAACAAATTTGTGTTGCAGGGAAATCTTGATCCGGCAGTACTCTTTGCAGATCAAAAAACGATTGCAGATGAAATTGACAGAATCATATCCGAGGCCAAAGATATAAAAGGGCATATTTTTAACCTCGGTCATGGTATTCTGCCTAAAACCCCTGTTGAAAATGTGAAGTTTATGGTTGATTACGTAAAGGAAAAGACAGCTGATGCATGATCTCCTTTTTGCTATGTACATGGGAGGCCCTGACAGTATACAGTCTATTCAGCCATTCCTGTACAATCTTTTTACTGACAGAGATATAATCAACTTTAAAATCGGTAAGATACCTCAGCAGTGGCTTGCAAAAATCATATCCACCAAAAGAAGCAGAAAGATTGCTCCTGAATACGAAAAAATGGGAGGGGGATCCCCTCAGCTGAAGTATATGCAGTCACTGCTAGAAAAAACTGAATTTATATACAATGAGAAGTACGGCAGGAGTCTGGATACAAGAATAGGGATGTGCTATTATCATCCCTACATTGAAGACACGCTTAAAAGCATAGAACCTGAAGAATATGACAACATTTACATAGTCAGTATGTACCCCCATTACTCATATACAACAAGTGGAGCATGTTTTAAACGTTTTAATACGTATATGAACATGCGACCTTTTGAAAGGTTTAAGGCAATTACTCACTGGCATCTGAACGAATCCTACAACAATTGCCTTTTAAAGCGGATAAAAAATGCCGCTGAAAAATTAGAAGTAAACATTAATGATGCTTATATCCTCTTTTCCGCCCATTCCCTGCCTGAATATACTCTCAGGGAAGGTGACTATTATGCCCGCCATATCGATGAGCAGATAAAACTTTTAACAGACAGGCTGTCACATTCTAACTACTCTCTGGCTTATCAAAGCAGAACGGGGCCAATGAAATGGCTGGGACCGGAAACCAGGGATGTCTTAAAAAATTTGGTGGAAAAAGGCGTTGATAACATAATAGTTGTACCCGTTTCTTTTGTCTCGGATCATATAGAAACTCTGATTGAACTGGACGATCAGTATATTAAAGAGGCCAAGAAAGGCGGAGCAAATATAATCCGCTCAGAAAGTCTAAACGACAGTGAAGATTTTGCGGAAGCTGTAATCGATATAATTACGGACGGATAATGGAAAAAGTTAAAACATTTTTCAGAATGATAAAAATTGAGCACTCACTTTTTGCTCTTCCCTTTGCATTTACCGGAGCTCTGCTGGCTGCACGGGGAATCCCGTCGTTCTGGGAGATATTTTGGATTTTTGTTGCCATGGTAAACGCCAGAACTATAGCGATGGGTTTAAACAGGGTTGTTGACGCGGAGATCGATTCGAAAAACCCGAGAACAGCCGGGCGTGAAATCCCCGCCGGTAAAATTTCCAAAAAGAAAGCATTGCTGTATATTGTGCTTTCATTAGTTGTCTATGAAGTTGCCACATATCAATTAAATATGTTATGTTTTATTTTATCCCCGATCCCCCTTATTGTTTTTATCGTATATTCTTATTCAAAAAGGTTTACCTCACTTTGTCATATCATACTGGGTGTTGCTCTAGGTCTGGCGCCTATCGGAGCATGGGTTGCAATCAACGGGACGGTAAATTTGGGTATAGTATTACTTGGTATTGCAGTATTGCTATGGGTGGCGGGGTTTGATATTATATATGCTCTGCAGGATCTTGATTTTGACAAAAATTACGGATTATTTTCAATCCCTGCAAAATTAGGAATAAAAAACTCTGTTTTTATTTCAAGATTATTTCACCTGGCAGCATTTATCATATTTGTCTATCTGAAAATTTATTTTGGTCTTGGCATTGTTTATCTTGCAGGGGTAATTCTTTGCGGGCTTTTTATGCTGTATGAACACTCGTTAATCAAATCTGATGATCTCAGCAGGGTAAATATGGCTTTTTTTAATATGAATGCATATATTAGCATTACTATATTTGTATTTGTCTTTTTGGATTTTCTTGTGAGAGGTATGATTTGAAAAAAATATTTGTTGGTATTACCGGCGCAAGCGGGGCTTTATACGGCTTAAAAACACTGCAGGAATTAAACAGAAGAGATTTTGAAGTGAATCTCTGTGTTACCCCGGATGGTCTGGTTAATCTGAATCTGGAACTCGGTAAAAAATTTGATTCTGTTGAAGAGTTCACCGTACATTTTAATCTTTCGAATGTTATTACCCATGACTATAAAAATTTCGCTGCACCGGTAAGCAGCGGCTCAAACCCGATGGATTACTATATTGTGGTGCCTGCCTCTATGGGCTGCGTGGGCAGAATAGCATCGGGAGTCAGTTCCAATTTGATAGAGCGATGTGCGGATGTTGCCATGAAAGAATCAAAAAAATTAATACTTGTCGTAAGGGAAACCCCTTTTAACACTATCCATCTGCGAAATATGCTCTCATTGTCACAGACAGGAGTTACTGTTATGCCTGCTGCTCCGGGTTTCTATCATAAACCAAAAGAAATAGATGATATTATAAGCTTTATTGTTGGAAAAATTTTTGATATAATGAATATATCTCATAATTTGTTTGAAAGATGGGATTAAGAAGGGGGCTGTATGAAAGTCATATGTACAAATTGCGGAACTGATTTTGATTCAGGCAATAAAAATAAATTTGAATGTCCACATTGCGGACAGTTCTACAATATAAAAGAAAAACCTGATACATATGACGTTAAACTGCTCAACGGAGTTCTCGTTGAAAAGATATCATTTAATGAAATAAAAAACGGCTTAAAAACCGGGAAATACCTTAAGTACGATTACATTTCAGGTGGCAGTATGCCATGGACGAAAATTATAAATTCGGATTTTGAGGATTTTATTCCTGATTCCACTGCCGGAAAAGGGAGTAGTGGAACATCAAAATCCTGGATTGTACTATTTGTTTTCTCTTTTATAGTAAATATAGTTCTTTTGTTTTTTCTGTATCTTCAGAAAGTCAAAATTGATGACATAATAAATGGATAAGGAGGCAGCATGGATATTGAAAATAAAGAATGGTTTAAGAACACATTTGAAAAGAGCAAGGAAGGAGTTGTCAAATTTACCAGGATAAGCAGGCTTCGTATTGAAATTGCAAGTATAAAAAAGAAATCTGACGAGCGTTTTGAATCGCTCGGTAAGAAAACTTTTCAGCTGATGAAAGATGATGAGATTAATCATGATTTTCTCTTGGATGACTACAAATCCCTGGAAAAGCTTGACAGTAAACTTGCTGAACTTGAAAATGAGATAGAGGAATTGAAAAAAAGAGAGGAAGAAACATTCACAAGTAGTTTTTCAAGTGAGAATGACTTCGTAAAAACAGATGCAAACAGAGATATGTCTGATAGTGATACTACGGCAGATGTAGATGTTTCGGAAAACAAAGCAGAAGAAATTGAAGAAGAAAAGGATAAATCAGATACAAAATAAAGGCTGATTTATAAAAAAATGGAGTTGTGTCAATTGATGAGAACAAAATTTACAATAAAACATACGTTGATTGTTGTGCTGGCAGTAATGCTCTCTGCCTGCCACTTCAGTTTTGGTTTCAAAACTGATTTGTCACTTAGAAAAAAATACGAATATTCTCATAAAACCGAGAATTTAAAGTTTTTCTATAATGTGAAGACGATCGGAAGTGAAAAAAAGATAGAGTTAGCAATCAAGAATGCATCGAATATGTATATTGCCAACATGGCCCTGAATGTTAATACAAAAAGCTCTCAGCAATACTATTATATCGGCAATATCAAAAACCTGAGCCGGAAAACCGTTGAATTTACAGTTCCATCACAGAATGAAAAACTGCAGATTAGTTATCATTATAACCTTACTTCTGAGGACGTATTCTTGAATCCTTCATCTCAGCAGTTTCAGGAAACTAATTTAGTCGAAAATCAAACAATTCTATTTCTGGAATAAAAAAAGGGAGTTGAAAATCAACTCCCGCATGTTTCCGGTCTTGAAGAATCCAAAGCATGTTTATTAACATATGCTTTGATATTTTCCAGGCTTCTTTCAGATATGTCAACTTCGTCCAGCTCTCCATTTGGGTGTTGTCTTTTCAGCTGGCTCATATCGTTCTGAAAGTAATAATTCCACTGCATTTTGGTATAACTTGCTGCTGTTAAAACTTTTGTTTTGCCGTTTCCTTCATAATGGCACTGTTTGTAGCAGTAGTATCTGAATTCTCTTCTGCCCATCCTTGAATTTGCAGACATTACAGAAGTAACAAATACTATGAATAATAAAATTAAGGTTAGATAAACTACAGATTTTCTCATGTTACACCTCCAATCAATACAAATATCATAATAGGATTGGGAGCAAATATCAATATTATTTGTTATAGATATATAAATTTTTTCATTAAAGTGCCTTTCTGAAAACCGGTGGGGAGATTTCTCGTGTCATAAGAAAGGAAACCGGCTTTGTAAAATTTTTTTCTAACAGATGCACTGCAAGCATATGTTACGATGCAACCGTCTTCTTTTAAAAGATTATATAATTTTTTAAAAACACTGATATTCCACATTTCAGGATTTTTACTTTTACTAAACGGATCGAAAAAAATGACATCAAAAGGAAATTTTATATACTCAAAAACTGCTGTGGCATCATCGATAATAATATTTAAATCTATATTTTTAACAGATTCACCGTTTAAAAGTTTTCGCAGAATACTGTATGAATTAACAGGCCAGAGGAGATGATTGTTTTCAAGCAGGGTAAGTACTGAAGGATCCTTCTCAACACTCAGAATATTCAGTTTGTGTGACCCTTTTGTTTTCAGATATTCATTTATCAGTACAGCAAGATTATATCCAAGCCCGAAACATATATCCAGCAGCCACACATCTTTGTATTTCAGTTTTTCAAGTATCCTTGAAGCAAAGACAAATTTATGAAGGCTCTCGGTATAAGCACCTATGGATTTGGCATGGTATGCCTCATTATACGTGAGATTATAGTATGAAAAGGAACCGTCGGCAGTTACAAAGGGTTTTTTATCACCTGTTAACGGGACTAAATTTGCCATCTTTAAAAATTATATGAAAATCCTCTTTTGATTTTTCCGGAAAATCTTCACGGAAATGGGCACCGCGGCTTCCCTCTCTGCTGGCAGCTGCAAGAGCCATAAGTTTTCCGACATAAAACATATTGATTATTTCGCCTGTTTTTTGGTTGGCGGGTTTTTTATCACCTATCATTTCCAGTTTTTTGTTAAAATAACTGATAGTATTTGTTAATCCATCAAAATTTCTTACAACTCCAACATTTCCCCACATTATTTCCTGAATTTCCTGAAGATAGGTTTCATATTTATCCGATAAATTTATTTCATCGTTATAATCAACGTTATTTCTCTGAAGAGCTTTGTGTTTAGAATCCACAATTGCAGCTTTTGCACTTCTGCCGCCGAAAACAACCCCTTCAAGAAGTGAGTTGCTGGCCAGCCTGTTGGCTCCGTGAACCCCTGTACATGCTGTTTCGCCTGCTGCGTACAATCCTTCTATACTTGTGCGTCCCCACAAATCCGTTTCCACACCGCCCATGTAATAGTGAGCGGCCGGGCTTACAGGAATCTGCTCTTTCGTTATATCAAGACCAAAGTCGAGACATGTATTATAAATTTTAGGAAATCTGTTTTTAACAAAATCCATTTCAAGGTCTGTCAAATCCAGGTATACAAACTCAGAATCAGTTTTTTGCATTTCTGAAAAAATGGCTCTGCTGACAACATCTCTTGGGGCCAATTCGCCCAGATTATGATAATTATGACAGAATCTATCGCCGTGTATATTTTTCAAAACACCGCCTTCACCTCTCATGGATTCACTCAAAAGAAAAGCGGGAGCGTTCTTCATAGTGAGAGCGGTAGGGTGGAACTGATAAAATTCAAGATCTTTTTGACGGGCGCCTGCTCTGAAAGCTATTGCAATACCATCTCCGGTTGCAACCGGCGGATTAGTTGTGCGCTTGAATATTTGGCCGGCGCCACCTGTTGTAAGAATAACAGCCTTAGCATTAAAAATCACTTTCTCCCGGCTGTTTTCCTCTATGGCAAAAATACCACTCACCATTCCGTTATCCTGAATAATGTCAACTGCAAATACATTTTCAAATCTTTTTATGGACTCTTTTTTAGAAACGGAATTTTTTAAAGATCTGACAATTTCATGCCCGGTGGCATCACCTTTTGCATGAATAATTCTGTTAACACTGTGAGCTGCTTCTTTAGTAAAATCCAGAGTCCCTTCATGCATATCAAAATTGGCGCCCTGAGCAATAAGCTCATTGATGTATCTTGGTCCTTCATCCACAAGAGTAAAAACAGCATTCTTGTCGCACAAACCGTCACCGGCTTTTATAGTATCCTCGTAATGCAGATATATGTCGTCATCATCAGACATTACCACTGCAACTCCGCCCTGAGCATACTCCGAGCTGCTTTCGCCTATGGCCGCTTTTGTTATTATCGCAGTTTGACCGTAATCGGCTAACTCTGCAGCAGCCCTCAATCCGGCTACTCCACTTCCCAAAACGATAAAGTCAAACTCGTATGTTTTCATTCAGAATCTTATCCCTGCTTTAACACCATACTGATTTACTTCACCTATGCTGGCCTCAAGGTTTATTACAAAAAGAGGTAAGGGAGAGAATTGCAGACCGGCCAGACCTCTGTAAATAACCTCGTGAACATCCTCGAAATTAACAAGGTCTGAATTTTCACTACCGTTAACCCTTAAAGCACTCAAACCTGCATAAGGTGTCAACATCATAAAACCTTTACTGATAAGAATATCACCTGATTGGGTGGTTATATCCAGTTCATCCACACCCTCCAGTTTACTGAAGCTGCCTCTTATACTCAAAGCAGGTGTGGCTGCTGTTCCTTCCAGAAGAGCGTATTTTAACTCGACCCCCCAAAGCTTTATGTTACTGTTTGGAACTTCAGTGTACATAGCACCTATATCTACATTAAAAGGCAGCCCTTTCTGAACGTGCAGCCTGGGCACGGGGAGATAGGAGCTGGGGTCGTTGTCATCAACAAGTGTTTCCCAGTATTTTTTATTATCGCTTATATCTGTAACTATTAATTCAGCCCCGATATCAAAACCTGTTACACCAAGAGGCTCCGCCGGAGACATGGGATTGAAAGAAAGAGCAACGCCGAGTTCTTTTGTGAAACTTTCAAATTCGCCCTGAGTGAGAGAGGAATCCGTAAACTCTATATCCTCTGCAAATACAAAAGAAGCCAGAAAAATAAATATTACAACAAAAACTGTTCTTTTCATCATTTCCTCCTTTTAAAATCCGGCATACCATATTCTATTAGAAACTGCTCTTTATGTCTATTAAAATAACCAATCCTGAGGTTTTTCATTTTCTTCTTTATAAGTTTAATTACATTTTTTAACCCTTTAATGTCCTCGGTTTTCAGGTTTTCAGAAAAAAAGATACGGTCAGGATCTGCCCTTAGATTTCTTAAAAGCAGAAGATTTATGTCAAAGGTTGACAGAAAATCACGCAAAGATTCCGTTTCGCTTTCTCTGTCGGTTAAACCTGGCATTGTGTATAGTGTCAGACTTTTTAGTATATTTTGTTTATGCAGAGCCTGCAATGACTTGTAAACATTATCAGTATCGTTCTCTTTGTTGAAAATTTTGTTGGTTTCAGTATTGGTTGAAATCATTTTGACATTGATGCAGTCTACTCCGGCATCCGTAAACATTTTCAATGTTTCAATATTCTGCAGATATGAAGAAAACGTAATACTGAGTTTATCATAATTCTTTTTTAAGTACTCAATGCCTTTTAGCAGCTGAGTGGCCTCAGTTTCGCCATTAGAAATACTAAAGTCATCATAGTCTATATTGAGAACAGGTTTGTCGGCAATTTCTGAATAATGCGACAATATTTCAGTGAACTCCCTTGAGTCTGCCTGCATACTATCTTTATCAACCGGAAGCCTTATTTCCTCATTTTTTGTATGGTATAAATCCGAATTCCCGAGGAGATATTTCACGAAAGCATTTTTCTTTTTAATAGATTTTAAAAAGCCGTGAAATTTATTTCCAGTAGCCTCGCTGTTCTTATCGGGGATTTTATCTACATTAATAATAGGTGAAACGAAAGATTCATTCATCCAGCCAATAGGAGTATATTCTTTGTCTTCAAATATTATTTCTTTTCTTTTTTTATAAGCCGGCAGATATAATCTTAAGTAACCTTCAGGCGGTTCAATGTAGACAGCATGACCCGACTTAAATACCTCCATCCCGGCTTTTTCCGGATTGTAAGCCAATGGAAGAGTACTTTCCAAAAAGTTAAGCTTTGTCTTATGTGGTACAGCTTCCATTTCCAGTTCGTAAGGGACAGTTTCAAGATTTTCACTTCTGACTGTCATTTTAAGAGTAGGGTGGTCGTAAATAACTCCCTTGTCATCGGCAAATAACAGTTTGGGTATATCATACATAAGTAAACCTTAGTTTTTAATATTTGTTTAATTACGGCAGAACATTATCAGCAAACGGCTTGATAATCAAGAAAAGATAATCGCAGCCCTTCTATTTTTTTAGTGAGGCAGGGAGATAGTGAAGTGGGGAGATGGAGAAATAGGGAAATGGTATATTTGTATATTGGTATATTTGTTATTGGTGAATGCGGTTTGCACTTCTAAAGCACATACTAATTCTACAGCCTCTACTGCTGCTACAACCCATAATACTCATAATACCTCAACTACATCAAATACCTGTTTCCCAAGTCTTTAGTTATTATTTATCAAAACATTAATAAGAATATTGTGTTTTTTCTTTTTTTTCAATATATAATGTATATATAAAATATTTTTGCAGAAGAGGTGAGTAATGACAGATATTATCGATGTGTTTGCAAGAGAAATCCTGGATTCCAGAGGGAATCCCACAATCGAAGTTGAAGTTGTAACAAGCGGCGGCAGCATCGGCGTTGCAGCAGTGCCGTCAGGTGCTTCAACCGGTGAGTTTGAAGCAGTGGAACTCAGAGACGGAGACAGTGAAAGGTTTAACGGTAAAGGTGTATTAAAAGCCGTACAGAACGTGAATGAAATAATTTCCCCTGAGCTGGAGGGAATAGACGTGTTGGAACAGAAACTTATCGACGAAATAATGATTGATCTGGACGGAACGGCTAATAAAAACAAACTGGGAGCCAATGCTATCCTGGGTGTTTCTCTTGCTTGTGCAAAAGCAGCCGCAGATGCATTTTCCATGCCTCTATACAGATATATTGGCGGCACATTTGCGCATACAATGCCCGCCCCTATGATGAATATTTTAAACGGCGGGGCACATGCTGACAACAATGTTGATATACAGGAATTTATGATTATGCCCTTAGGAGCTGATTCCTTTAAAGAATCTTTAAGAATGGGAACGGAAACATTTCATGCTCTCAAAAAGGTTCTTTCAACTAAAGGATACAACACAGCGGTTGGTGACGAAGGAGGCTTTGCTCCAAATCTGAAGTCCAATGAAGAAGCTATAGATGTTATATTAACTGCCATTGAAAAGGCCGGTTATAAGCCCGGTGAAGATATATATATTGCGATAGACGCAGCTGCCAGTGAATTTTATAAAAACGGTAAATACTTACTTGCAGCAGAAAACAATTCCGATAAAACTGCCGAAGAAATGGTTGATTATTATGAGTACCTTGTTTCAAAATATCCGATAATTTCTATAGAAGACGGACTGGATGAAGAAGACTGGCACGGCTGGAAAATTCTGACCGAAAAACTGGGCGATAAAGTTCAGCTGGTGGGTGATGATCTTTTCGTTACAAACACCGGGCGTCTCAAAAAAGGAATAGAAGAAAATATTGCAAACTCAATTCTGATCAAGCTTAACCAAATCGGCACCCTAACGGAAACCATAGATGCAATAGAAACCGCAAAACGTGCAGGGTATACCTGCGTGATTTCACACAGATCCGGAGAAACTGAAGACACAACAATTGCCGATCTTTCTGTTGCTGTTAACGCAGGGCAAATCAAAACAGGCTCAGCAAGCAGAACCGACAGAATAGCCAAATATAATCAGCTGTTGAGGATAGAGGAGGAGCTTTTAGATCAGTCCGCATTTTATGGTCTGGATTCTTTTTACAACCTTAGAAAATAAGTTTGAAAATTACTTTAAATTTATTGTACAAGTATATGATAATAATAGTTATTGTTTGACAATTAAAACCATAATTTTTAAATAGGAGTATGTATGTTTTTTGAAAGTAAAATGGCTGATCTTCTGTGTGAATACAGCCTGAACCTGAAAAAAGGTGATACCGTTGAAATCAGAGGTGAAGTTGCTGCAGAGCCGCTGGTAAAAGCTTGCTATATAAAACTGCTGAAAATGGGATGTTATCCTGTTGTACGAATGAGTTTTGCCGAGCAGCTTTATTCATTTTATAAATATGCAGAAAAAGAGCAGCTGGAATTTATACCGGATGCGCATATGACTGCAGCAAAAACGGTTAACGCAATGATTAATATTGATTGTGAGACTAATACAAAGCAGCTTACGGGTGTGGATTCCGGTAAAATAGCCACAAACAGAAAAGCATTATCCGTTTTAAAGGATATAATGTTTGACAGGGAAGCAAAGGGTGATTTCAGCTGGGTAATTGCTCCTTATCCCACTTCCTCCATGGCACAGGATGCCGAAATGTCGTTTGATGAATATGCCGAATTTGTTTTCGGTGCATGTAAGCTAAATGAAACCAATCCTGTGGAATCCTGGACGAAAGTCAGCGGGCATCAGGAGAAAATCGTTGAATCACTCAGCGGTATCAGGGAACTAAGAATAACAGGTAAAGATACAGATCTTATTTTAAATGTGGAGAAAAGAAAGTGGATAAACTGCAACGGCAGCCATAATATGCCTGATGGAGAGGTTTTTACAAGCCCGGTTGAAGACAGTGCCAACGGAGAGATGTTTTTTGATGTTCCTACATCTTTTATGGGAGTCAGCGCTAAAAATGTTCATTTAACTTTTAAAAACGGTAAAGTTGTGAAAGCTAAAGCTGAAAAAGGTGAGGATTTCCTCAACAAAATGCTCGATACTGATGAAGGAGCCAGAGTTGTGGGTGAAATAGCTTTTGGACTTAATAATGCGATAAAAAAGGCCACGGGAAATATACTTTTTGATGAAAAAATCGGCAGAAGTATGCACTTAGCTGTTGGCTCCTCTTACCCGGAAGCAGGGGGGCAAAACAAGTCCGGTCTGCATTGGGATTTGATTAAAGATATGCGGGAAGATGCCGCAGTTTATGCAGACGGTAAAAAGATTTATGAAAATGGAAAATTCCTTGGAATAGAATAAATAGAACGGGTGAGTTCTTTGCTCACCCGGTTTTTTGTATTTAAAGATATTTATTAAAATAATGAGAGCTTTTGCAATGTGTTTTGTTTCTTACCCGGAAGCGGGACTTTAATCCCGCCTGATAGAAGGTCATGAATTTCCAAAAACTTTGCCCGGCTAAAGCCGTTCTTTAGACCCCGGGCAAAGTTATAAACAATTACAGGTGTGCAATGTCAAAGCGTATTCTGGCCAGGATCTATCTTTCCATTCATTATTTTTTCGCGAATAAACTGATGAATTTTGCCGCCAATCTTACTTTTTTCTTTCTCCTATCTTTTATTCCGATGGTTCTTATAATTTCCGTTGTGCTGACAAATCTGCCTGTACCACCGGAAATCACCACTGAAATAATTAAAATGATCAAATCATTAAATCCGGATTTGATCGATTATATTTTAAAATCTGCGGGAGACACCCATATTCTGACAAAAAACGCCTTAAACTTTGGTATTTTCGGTGCCATTTCACTTTTTTTAACTTCTCTTCTGTTTGTAAGAGCTATGAAGGCAGCTTTTAGTGTGATTTTTTCCAAGATAGATCAGAAATGGGGTTTTTTGAAGTTCTTTATCCCGGTGATTATGGAGATAACGGCACTCATAATGTTAATTGCCGTAATCGTGTTAAAAATCACCCTTAATGTGGTATCGAAGTTTTTTGACAAATCTTTCTTACAGGATTTTATTTTTATTATTAATGCATTGGAAAATATTGTCTATATGCCGATTGTTATACTATTAGCCATTTCATGGCTTGGCTATTTTTTGATGAGCAGAGGGGGGATGAGCTCTAAAGTATCTTTGTACTCATCAATTGGTTTTTGTGCATCGGTTTATTTGCTGAATATAATTTTTACAAATATATTTAATATGGCTTTTTACTCACTAATATACGGTTCTTTGGGGACCCTTATATTTGGATTACTCTGGATATATATTGTGTTTTGCCTTTTTCTTTTTTGGGGGGAATTCGGTTACGTGTTTGAAAGAGTCAGATGGATTACTATAAAAATGTACATAGAATCAAAAATTACCGAAACGAATATTATTAAAGGTTTCATACAGTCGTTTCTTCTGCCGGATACAATGGATAAAATCAGGGTGGTTGACAAAGAAACTGAAATTGAGTTTAGAGAAAATGAAGATTTTCTCTTTGTGGGAGAAGGGGCAGTAAACCTTTTTGACAAGGGGAAAAAGCATACGACAAAGTATTATAAAGGCAGCCTTATCAAAACAGAAGACACTTCAGGATATAATATTCTGGCAGGCAGTGGAAGCACCCTCATTTTTTTGAGTAAAAACGATTTGAAAAAACTCATTAATGAATCACACACTGCGGGTGATTTGATAGCTGATAATTTTATCGTTTAGTACCAATTGTTTCAAAACAATATCAAGCGTACAAAAAAATGTATATTGTATACAAAAAAACTCTTTACAAATATTTTAAATTATCTATGATGATATATAAACATATAAATATTTGATTAGAAGAGCAGGGTATCTATGCCGGACAAAACACAAGAAAAAAAGTTTCTTCCAGATGATTTTGAAAAGCTGTGTAAAATGTTAGAATCGTATGATTTTGAACATTTACCGTCTGAATTTACATTTTCCTACGAGCCGGATATTCAGGCCTGCGAGTCACTTTCCAGTGTTTTTATGTTTTTGTCAGTACTTTTCAGATACCCAAACGAAGATATTTACAATACAATCCGGGAAAACAGCCCCACTTTCAAAGACTTTCTTGAAGAATACTCTGCAAATAATTTAGTGTTGCCATCAAAAGATGAAATGGAAACAGAATATGTAAAACTCTTTGTGGCAAATATCGGCGGAGTTCCCGCACCATTGTATTCTTCAGTTTATACGGATTCTGAAAACCTGGTTAAAAGAGATTCCACTGTGAAACTTCAAAAGCTTATGGAAGCTACAGGTTTTGCAATCGATAATGATATAAAAGAACTGGAAGACAATCTTTATATAATGCTTGAATACCTTTCACATCTGTTTTTGAGTTTTACTGAAAGCACTGATGAAAATGTAAAATTAAAATATCTGTATGCTGCAGTTAATGTTGCCAATAATTATATAAAGCCTATGTTTCCCGAATTTTACAATAAAATTAACGAAAACGCCGAAATCAGCTTTTATAAAGAAGCTGCGGCTATTTTATATAATTTTATTAATGATATCGACAATATTTATAAAGAAGTTTTTGATATTTGATTTTTTTTGGCTTCAATATTGATTAATAAATATATAATAAAAGGCTTATATAGCCGAACAAAAGGAGGTAAAGATATGAACAAAAAATTTGTAGGGTTTTTGATGCTGTTGTTTATTGTGGTTTTCTCTGTTTCCCTGGTGTTTGCTGAAGGAAACGCAAGAAGAGGCAAAAGAGTATGGAAAGTCGGATGCAGGCTGACCTGCCATGACGGATCTGTTCAGGGGTCTCCCGCATTAAGCCCTGTATCAAAAACTCAAGCTCAGTGGAAGCAGTGGTTTGCTGATGACCATGCCAAAATCAAAGAAGTTCATAAAAAAGGTGAACTGGACAAGGCAAAAGTAAGAGGCGGAGCACAGGGATGGGAAGATATGTTCCAGTATCTTCACGATCACGCTCTTGATTCCGCACAACCTGAAACCTGCGGTTAAAAAATTAATATAATACAGGGGGAATCTGATTTCCTCCTGTTTTTTGTGAAGATTGTTGATTAATTTTGTATGATTTTTGATTTCAGAGTTTTATTTGTCCACTGGACAAAAAATTTAATAAAGCGGAGGTAATTATGAAGAAGTTTCTGGTTTCATTCTTGGCCGTTTTTCTAATGGCTGGTTTTTCCTATGCTGCGGATGAGGATGTAAATCTGCAGGAACTGAAAAAACAGATTCAGGATTTACAGCAGCAGGTTGACATGATGTCCAATTTTGTCAACAAGAGCACACGCCATACTGCCCAGGACACACTGAATCTCAGTGTGGAGTTTAGAACACGTCTTGACAGCATTCAGTATACTGATCTGAGAAGGATGAACGATTTCGCAGATGACATGATGCAGCTCTGGATGAGTGACAGCTTGATAGGGGTTAATGATGATTTGGCTCCTGACCCAAATACCGGTCAATTTGTCCCAACTTCCGATAGATGGAATGATGCCTTCGAAAAATTATATATGGCAGATTTTGGTTCACTTATGCAGAAGCCTGAAATAGTTAATATGATGGTTGCAAAGGGAGCTCCAAATCCTCAAACTGATCCAACAGGTTTCCAGCAATTTGCAATGAATGCTTTCGCTGACATGCTTAACGACAGAAGTCTTACACGTCAAGATCTTGAGGGCATAAAAACTGCTTTCAAAAATATTGAGCCTGAAAAAGCTGACTCCAACAATGACACAATGTTTACAAACAAACTCAGAATCCGTTTAAACAGCAAAGTCAATGAGCACGTTTCTTTCAGCGGGCGTCTGACAATGTACAAAGCTTTCGGTGAGTCTACAGACATTCGTTTTTATAACGGTAACTTCAACAGTATGCATCTGGATGGCAATTCAGCTCAAGTTCCCACAGATGACACTGTGCATGTTGAAAGGGCATATTTTGTTTATAAAAATCGTTTAGGCCCTGTTGACTGGCATTTTTCATTCGGTCGCAGACCATCCACATACGGTCCTCCAAAGGGAATGTCAGAAAATGCAGTACAGGGTGGCTCACCTCTGCCCCACATTATCCAGTGGAACTTCGACGGTGCTTCACTTGGATTTAATCATGAAAAATACTTTGACACATGGGATTTAAGCTCAATGTTGAAATTCTGCTACGGCCAGGGTTTTGAAGGTCAGTGGGGTACAGCCAATCCTTTTAATGCTCAGGCAGATGTTAATGACGTAAATATGTTCGGTATTATAGCCAAGCTGGCTGTAAACGATAAATACGAACTATGGTATAACGGGGCTCGTGCATTTGGTGTAACAGACGGTTTTACAGGTCTTGTTGCAATGCCTTTTACAGTACACGGAACAGACACGGACTTGGATGGTAAATATAACACATATACTCTTGAGCCCAATTACAGCGGCTATACTTCAAGATTTGAGCCAACGAGTGAAATAGGTGATCTTACTATGCAAACTCTTTTATTCCAGGCTGAGAATTTTGGCTTTAGGTGGTTTGTTTCCGGTGCTATGAGTAAAACCGATCCTGAAGGCAGATCTGAAAATGCAATGTTCCAGTTTATGAATCAAGACAAAATGGTTGACGACACAGCCGGGTATTCGTTCTGGGCAGGTATTATGACTCCTGAACTCCCCTATACAAAAGGTAAATTGGGTTTTGAATACAACCACGGTTCAAAATACTGGACAAGCATGACAGCCGGTGAGGATGCAATTGTGGGAAGTAAAATTGCAACACGCGGTGATGTTTACGAAGCATATTACCACCAGCCGATTGTTGGCGACAATTTCTTCGCAACAGTGGGTTACATGCACTACGACTATGATTATACAAACAGCGGCAGCCCTATAGGCCAGCCCACGAAGATTGAAGATGCCACAGCATTTGACACTATGGTGCCTGTTGTGGACAAAGTTGATCAGTGGTATCTCCAGGCAACATACAGATACTAATCTCTCCTGTAGTTAGCCAATAAACATAAAAAAAGCCGGGTTTTGCCCGGCTTTTTTTATGTACTTTAGGAAATTTTATCAAAATTACATGAAAAAAGATTAATTTTCTTTTGCAACCAAATCCTGCAGGGTGTATTTTTGCATATCTTTTATCAAATTATTTCGGATACTCCCCAGAATAGTCTGGATATTGCAGTTAAAAGAGGATTCACAAAATTCTTTGTCCAGCAGACATTCATTTATCATGACATCTCCCTCCACAGCTTTTATAATATCATAAACAGTAATTTCTTTAGGGGATTTATTAATTTTAAAACCGCCTTTTTTGCCCCTTTCAGACTCCAGTATATTCTCTCTTGCAAGGGCCTGAAGGATTTTACCAAGAAAACTGTCGGGGACTCCGCATATCCGGGAAAGTTCGTTTCTCATAAAAACCTTACCCTTGTTCTGTTCTGAAGCCATATAACCGAGCACCCTAAGTGCATAATCGCCAGCTCTTGTAATTTTCATAGGCACCTCTTTTTAAGATTAAATTAGTCTGAAATGAAATTCTGTCAATGGCTTGGTTTCCCAACTAAGGGGTATGAATGGAATTATTCAACAACTTTCACATTCCACTCTTTAAGTTTGCCAACAATATAATCAGTAACTTGTTCATGAATATAATTTTTGTTTTCAGAGGAGGGGACTAAAGGTTCGCCGAAAGAGATCAAAACATCTTTTTCAGGATAAAATCTGCCGAAGTCCTTATATTTTTTTCCATTGGTCCATGCATCAGTTTTTAGAGCTACGGGCACGATTGTCGTGTTGGTTCGTAAAGCCAGTTTGGTACCTATACTGTTAAAATGGTTTACATCAAAGACTGCCGATCTTGTGGTTTGCGGAAAAATCACTATGGAATATTCATTTTCAATTCTGTCTTTGCCTTCTTTCATAACAATTTTAAAATCTTCTCTGGGATTACTTCTGCTCACAACAACTGGATCCCGGCTTTGAATTACGTGTTTGAAAACCGGATAATCCACCAAACTTTTCTTCACAACATACGTGAGCCTTTTATAAGGCGCAATTATCGAGGGGAGAAGGAATGTTTCCAATGTACTCATATGATTACCGATGAAAAGAATGGGCTCCTTTATAAATCTGAAATTATCTATACCCTCAATATATATTTTAGCCCCCGCGCTTTCCAGTATGTTAAGAAAATCAAAACTGCTGTTTAACCATTCCTTATCATCATAAATCCCTTTTTTAGACTTATTGCTTGCACTGAAAACCAGTTTCACAAGTCTTGCATAAAAATAAACACCGGGGGAAACTTTAGCCATAAAGGCCTTATTGCCTTTCTTTGTTTGGTAAGTATCTGAGTCGATTTTATTCATAAGCCTACCTCTGAATTGTAATGATAAATGATTCGATATTTTAAGCCATTTTTGTCTAATCGGCAAGTTTTCATATTATTAATTCATGTATCCTCACACTTCATAAGTGAAGAACAACATTTTGAAAACAGGACTTTAATCCTGCAGTAGCAAAGGTTTAGTTTGGAATAATAATAGAATATTTTATACATTGACAGTTTTGAGAAGATAATCGGGGCGAGAGGATTTGAACCTCCGACCACACGCGCCCCATGCGTGTGCGCTACCAAACTGCGCCACGCCCCGAAAAACAAAAAGCAATATAACAAAAAATATACATAATTCAATATCAAAAATCAAATTTTTGAAAATACTATTTAAAAATTATTTATTACAGGTTAGTATATGATACCTTTGAATACGTACCCCACCCAGCCTCCCCTAAGATAGGGGAGGAGCTTTATCTCCGCTCCTATCTAAAGAGTTAGGAGCGGATTGAAGGGTAATAAAATTTATAAGAGTATATTATTCAAAGGTCTTTATATATAAATTTTTTTATCAGGTGATCTCATGGACAGACTGGCAGATGTTACACCGTTTATCGTGATGGATATTGTAAAAAGAGCAGGTCAGATGGATGATGCAATTCATTTTGAGGTAGGTCAGCCTGATATAACACCTTCTGAAAAAGTCATAAATGCGATGGCTGAAGCGGTATATAAAAGAAACTTTCCCTACACTGAAAGCATGGGAATATTAGCTCTGAGACAAAAAATATCCGGTCATTATAAAAGAAAATATGGTATAGATGTGTCTCCAGAGCGTATATTATTGACAACTGGCACATCCGGAGCATTTCTCATTGCATACTCTATTGCGTTAAATGCCGGAGATAAGCTGGCATTCAGCGATCCGGGCTACCCATGTTATAAAAATTTTGCCTATATACTTGACATAACACCGCAAACAGTGGATGTGAAAGCTGACACGGATTATCAGATTACACCTGATCTGCTGGAACAGAAAAACGATATAAAAGCTGTCCAAATATCCTCTCCAGCCAATCCAACTGGTAATGTTTACAGCAAAACAAATATGAAAAATCTGATAAGTTATTGTAAAAACAACAATATTACCTTTATTTCCGATGAGATATATCACGGTCTGGTTTATTCCGACACAAAAGAGAATACTGCTCTGGAATTTTCAGATGATGCCATAGTAATTAACGGTTTCAGCAAATATTTTTGTCTTCCCGGTGCCCGGTTAGGCTGGATGATTTTGCCGGAAAAATATATCAGAAGGGCGGAGATTGTAATGCAAAATCTTTTCATTGCGGCTCCTGTAATAAGTCAATACGGAGTACTGGAAGCTTTTGACTACGATTTCCTAGCGCAATATAAGGATGAATACAAAAAACGCCGCGATTTTCTCTACAATGAGTTAAAAGACATCTTTAAAATTGATACGATGCCTGTCGGGGCTTTTTACATCTGGGCAGATATATCGGAATATTCTCACGATTGTTATGCTTTTGCTGAGGAACTTCTTGAAAATACAGGTGTTGCTGTAACACCAGGCACAGACTTCGGTAAAAACAATACAAACAACTACATACGCTTTGCATACACCCGTAATATTGAGCATATGGCCGAGGGCGTGAAAAGAATCAAAGACTATCTCAAAAAATAAAAATAGTTTGTTAGACTGAACTTGCACAATATTTCTCAATTTTCACTTTAATCAATATCTAGTTTCCATCCGAAAACTCACTACATTCATAAAAACGAGATGCTGAACCAAGTTCAGCATGACAATTTATCAGTGATTTACTATAGCTGTCACCCTGTGGCAGCAACTATGGTTGCTAAATTGGATGTTTAACAACATATTTACCAGTCTAAAAGACTGGTGATAGGCGAAGCCAATCACTTGATTCAGAGTCTCGTAGTTTTCGGATGGGAACTATCTAAACTATTCAAAGATCCTCTATAATTTCCATATCAAAATGATTATGAAACACAAAATATCAAATATATTATTATTGAAAAAAAACAATTGATTTGAAATATACAATTTTATCGCTATGTCTCACATTATAATTTTAAATAGAGGGAGGCGACCTTTACTTCTTTATTTAAATTAAAATCCGATCCATTCGGTCTTGGTTTCAACATCCTCTCTAGGCGTAGCAGGGGGATCAATTTCCGGAAATCCTACAGGAATTACACCGGCAAGTTTCTGATTTTCTGAAAGATTTAAAAGTATTGCTGTTTCAGGGTTGTGCAGAATTTCTCCGGCTATCCATACAGAACCTAAGCCCACATTATAAGCTTCAAGCATAAGATTCTGAATAGCAGCACTTGCAGCCATCAGAGCTTCTTCATCTTTTACTTCATCACCCGAAACTTCATACGATACGGCAATGTGCATGGGTGCTCCACCAAAATCTTTAGCATATTCAAGCATAGCAGGTTTTTTTTCTTCAGGAATATAGGGGGCAGTCATTATATGATCTTTTGCAAAATCATAAAATATATTACATATTTTTTCAGCAGTTTCTCCTTTGTACACGACAAAAGACCACGGCTGGCTATTCCCATCGGAAGGAGCCCAGTTGGCAGCATCCAGTACCCGGAGAATTTGCTCTTTTCCCGGGCATTCTTTCTTATACTTTCTAACACTTCTTCTTTGTTTTATAGCTTCTGAAACTGTTTTCATCATTTCCCCCAATTGATATAAAATTATTAAATAATAGTATATTTATTGATTCAAAAAGTGTCAAGAAATATTGAAGTAGGGCGGGCTAACCAGCCCATCTGGTAATCCAAAGGTTCAAACTACAATTGATTATCGGATTTTTTATTAAAACTTATGGAACACTTAGATTAAAAAAAAATCGGAAAATGCTATTTTTTGGCATAAAAACAGATACTTTGAACCAATTAGAACTATTCACATGCTACTGCAAATGCTTGAAAAATAGGATACGCCCGGAAGGATTCGAACCCTCAGCCTTCTGATCCGTAGTCAGACGCTCTATCCAGTTGAGCTACGGGCGCAAAGGATGAAAATGTTCCAAGTAACGTGAAGGGCTTATACGATTTTTTGTTTATGATGTCAAGTATTATAAAGGTTATGAAATACAAAGCGGGCGATACAGGACTCGAACCTGTCCACCGGGTTCCGGAGACCCGTGCTCTATCCACCTGAGCTAATCGCCCTTTTTAATAACAATAGTTGAAAAGTCTTCCAGCATTTCATTTTTTACCAGCTCAAAAGCTCCGTTATCTACATACATTTTTCTTACATCAAAATTATATTCGACAGGGATACCCGATAATACAAGATATCCTTGCTTTGCAAGATTGTCTTTCATAAATTGATAAAGTGAAATAATAATATCATAATAAATATTTGCAACAATAATATCATATTTGCCTTTTATACAGGCATTATCAGAATTTACCACTAAGTTTATCTTACTATTATTTATAAGAAAATTATCTTTTGCTGTCCGGCAGGCATTATATGAAATGTCAAATCCCAAAACAAAAGAGGCACCTGATTTTTCTGCAGCTATTCCCAAAATTCCTGTCCCGCAGCCAATATCCAGCACCGATTTATCTTTAAAATCCAATAATCTGAAACTTTTCAGACAGCTTTTCGTAGTCTCATGCTCTCCACTGCCAAAAGCACCCTGTTTAATAAGGATGGCATCATTTTTTAGGGCGGGTATTTTTTCTTCAGTTCCTATCAAATATATAGGACAGTCTGCATCTTCGATTTTAAGCATATTGCGGGATATCACTAACCTGGATTTTTTGCAAGCATTTAACACTTATTTAAAATAATTGATAATATTTGAAAGAGTAGCTGTTGACATTTTTGCCTGCAGGGAATATCAATATGACAAAATACTTTGACATACAGGAGTAAAAAAATGTGCGCTTTTGAAAAAAAAGAAAAATATAATGTTGCGATTGCCGGCGTTACCGGTGCAGTGGGAGAAACATTCCTGGAAATTCTTGCTGAAAGGAATTTTCCAATTAACAAGTTGAAGCCACTTGCGTCAGCCAGGTCTGCAGGCAAAAAAATAACTTATCAGGGCAAAGAATACGAAGTTGAAGAGCTAAGACATGATTCCTTTGAAGATGTGGATATTGCACTTTTTTCAGCTGGCGGCGACAGAAGTCTTGAATTTGCTCCTTCAGCAGTTAAATCCGGAGCAGTTGTGGTGGATAACAGCTCAGCATACAGAATGGATGACGAGGTTCCTCTGGTTGTGCCTGAAGTAAACCCTGATGATGCATTTAAGCACAAAGGGATAATTGCCAACCCGAACTGTACAACAATCATAATGGTTGTTGCACTTAAACCCCTTTATGATTTCAGTAAAATCAAACGTGTTGTTGTATCCTCGTATCAATCGGCTTCCGGTGCCGGAGCTCAGGGAATGTATGAGCTTGAAGAGCAGGCCAAAGCCTGGGCCAAAGGCGAAAAACTCAAAGTTGAAAATTTCCAATACCAATTACTGTTTAATGTAATCCCTCATGTGGATAAGTTTATGGAAAACGGCTACACCAAAGAAGAAATGAAAATGTATAACGAAACAAAGAAAATTTTAGGCGACAAGAGTGTCCCGGTAAGCGCTACATGTGTAAGAGTGCCTGTTCTTACTGCCCATTCGGAGTCTATTTTTGTTGAAACGGAAGAAAAAATTTCAGCCAAAAAGGCAAAAGAGCTTTTCAGCGGGGCAAAAGGATTGCAGGTTATGGACAATCCTGAGAAGAATGAGTACCCACTTCCTCTGTTAGCTGCGGGTAAAGATGACTGCTATGTGGGAAGAATAAGAGAAGATATTTCCTGCGAGAACGCGCTCAGCTTCTGGGTATGTGGTGATCAGTTGAGAAAGGGTGCTGCACTCAACACCATCCAGATTGCAGAGCTTCTCATTAAATAAATTTATTGAGAAGGGCTAAGTAAAGAAGGTTTAAAGTTCAATGTTCAAGGTTCAAGGTTGAACGTAAAATGTGAAATGTGAGACGGGAAACAACGTGTTAATGTATAGGTATAGTCAATAATAGATAAGCACAAGACTGATGATAGACAACATGTTATGTCATCCATCTATGTGTTAATAATTTTTGTGCATCTGCTTAGTACTTAGTACTTAACTCTTAGTACTAAATACTAAGTGTTAAGGAGTAAGTAATGATAGTTATCACGGGAGCTGCAGGTTTTATCGGAAGCGTTGTCTTAAAACATTTTAATGACAAAGGTCACGATAATATTTTGGCAGTGGATAAGCTGGGAGAAAAAACCAAATGGAAGAATCTGAACAACAAAAAATTTATAGATTTCTGCGATAAAGATGACTTTATCGACAATCTGGATAAATTCAACAACATAGACTCAATAATTCATATGGGTGCCTGCACAGATACTGCAGAATTTGACCTGGATTATCTGATTAAAAATAATTATGAATACAGCAAAGTACTCTACGAATATTCGGTGAAAAATAACGTACCATTTATATACGCCAGCAGTGCTGCAACATACGGAGGCGGCGAAAACGGATATGACGATGAGATGGATGATATCTTCCTTCTGACTCCGTTGAACCCTTACGGTTTTTCAAAGCAGCTCTTTGATCAGTGGCTGCTTAGGCAGCCTGAAACGCCTCCCTTCTGGGCAGGTTTTAAATTTTTTAATGTATACGGCCCGAATGAATATCATAAGGGCAGGATGGCAAGTGTTATGTTTCATACCTTCAATCAAATCAACGAAACCGGCAAAGTAAAATTGTTCAAGTCACACAGGCCGGATTTTAAACATGGAGAACAAAAAAGGGATTTTGTATATGTGAAGGATGTTGCAGAAATAATCTATTACTTTTATGAAAACAGGCCTGAAAATGGCATATTTAATCTGGGGACAGGCAATGCACGCACTTTTAATGACCTGGCTGAAAATGTGATAAAAAACTCCAAAATCAAAGCTGAAATTGAATACATAGATATGCCCGAGGATATTCGTGAGAAATATCAGTATTTCACCGAAGCTAAAATGGATAAACTAAAAAATACAGGTTATGACAAAGATTTTCATTCACTTGAAGAGGGAATTCGGGATTATGTAACAAATTTTTTGGCTCAAAATTACAAAATTTTATAAATTTTCCTTTAAAAGCCATAAAAATTTTACCCATATAACCCGAAATTCTTTTAACCCCATGGATTTATAATCCTTGAAAAAAATTATTGACATACTATTTTTTTTTACGTATATAACTTCGGATTTTGATGTTATGTAAAAAAAATTGGTATTTTCTGCAAAATTTGGAAAATATCCTCTGAAAGGGGGCTAAAAATGCAAGCTTTAGGAAAACACATTTTGGTGGAGTTTTACGGTTGCAACCCGGAAAAACTCAAAGATACTGCTATGTTGCAGACAGAATTTGAAAATGCTGCCGATATGAGTGGAGCAACAGTTGTGGACAGTACTTTTCACACTTTTAGCCCCTATGGAGTCAGCGGCGTGGTCGTCATTGCAGAATCGCATCTTACGATACACACATGGCCTGAATACGGTTATGCAGCTGTGGATTTATTTACCTGCGGTGATACGGTGGATCCATGGAAGGCTTTTTCTTATCTTAAATCTGTTCTGGAATCGAGCAATACCTCAACTATTGAAATGAAACGCGGGCAGCTGAACGATTTTGAAGGACAGCTGAGGCATAAACCTGCCTGCGCTTAAATCAGAGGTGAGATAATGATTTTTAAAACCCCAACAAAGCACTTCTTTGTTTCCGGAACATCTGAAGGCTATACAATGCTTAACGCATTTGACGGAGCTTTGCTCGATGCGGGCATAGGCAATACAAACCTTGTTAAGATGAGCAGTATTGTACCGCCTTATTGCGAACTGGTGGATTATATAAAACTGCCTCAGGGAGCGCTTATTCCGGTTGCTTATGCTTCTATATCTCAGGCAGAACCGGGCGTTACTCTTTCTGCAGCTGTGGCCGCTGCATATCCGGAAGATGAATCCCAGGCAGGTCTTATTATGGAATACTCAGCACCTGCCAGGAAAGATATCGTAGAAAAGCATGTCAGAACGATGGCCGAGAAAGGGCTGGAAAGACGAAATCTGAAAATTAAAGAGGTAAAAAGCATAGCCGTTCAAACCATAGTTGAAAGCATAGGTGCTGCTTTTGCCGCCGTTGTTCTGTGGGATTGATTTTCCGGCTAATCTTGGTATTATTATCCTGTACCTTCTTAATCATTACAAATAGATATTGATGGAGAGATTTATGGATTTGTGGTTTACAGAGCTTTATGAAAACGCCTCCGGTTATACCATAAAAATCGAGGAAACCCTTTTCAGCGGTAAAAGCAAGTATCAAAAACTTGATATCCTTCAGACGGAACAACTGGGGAAAATGATGGTTCTAGACGGATTAATAATGCTCACTGAAGCCAATGAGTTTTCCTATCACGAGATGATTGCCCATGTCCCCATGATTGCACACCCTAATCCTGAGAGAGTTCTTATTATTGGCGGCGGAGACGGAGGAACCGCCAGAGAAGTTCTAAAACACGATTGCGTAAAAGAATGCGTGATGGTGGAAATTGATGAACTTGTTATCGAAAAGTCAAAAGAGTTTTTCCCGCAGATATCCTCAGCATTTGACAACCCTAAATTAAATTTATTGGTGCAGGATGGTTTTAAATACATTGAAGATAACAAAGACGCATTTGATGTGATAATTATAGATTCTACCGATCCTATCGGTCCGGCTGAGCCCCTTTTCAGTGAACATTTTTACAAAAATGTAAATGCCTGTCTGAAAAATGACGGTCTGATGTCAGCACAGTCCGAAAGTCCTTATCTTTATAACGAAATAATCCGGCAGATGTATACAGATATGGGCAAGGCATTTCCTGTTGTGAAAATGTATACAGGATATGTACCGTTTTATCCAACCGGTATGTGGAGCTTTGCATTTGCTTCCAAAAAATACCACCCCTACTCAAAACCACGAATTGATGTGATTGATAAAATAGAGAATCTGCAATATTTTAACAAAGAAATCTATAGTACTTGTTTTGCTTTGCCGAATTTCGTGAGGAAAATACTTGATGAAAACGATAAGTAACTGTTTTATAGGGTGTGACAAACCTGTTGAAAACTCCGATTTGCTCATCTTTGGCGCACCATATGACGGTACGAGCAGTTTTCGTCCCGGTTCAAGATTCGCCCCGGATAAGATAAGAGAAGCTTCATACGGACTTGAAACTTACAGTCCCGATTACAATATGGATATCGAAGATTTAAGCATTGGTGATATAGGCAATGTGGAATTTCCTTTCGGTGTAAAAGACAAAGTTTTCGAAAAAATAAAAAATTGTACCGCTAACTTATCAAAAATGAATAAAAAAACCTTATGCCTGGGCGGCGAACATCTTATAACTTTTCCCATCATAGAAGTTCTCAGCGGGGCGTATGATAATTTGAAACTGATACATATGGATGCACATGCAGACATGCGTGACACATACATAGGCGAAAAATTCTCCCATGCCACAGTATTGAACAATATCTCTGAACTTATCGGTCAGGAAAACATTTACCACTACGGTATCAGAAGCGGAACACGAGAGGAATTTAATAAAATTGCCAAATATAACAATCTCAACATGAAATACAGCGAATTGTCTGAAAAGATAGGGGATGACCCGGTTTATCTTACAATTGATCTGGACATCCTTGATACCTCAATTCTTCCCGGAACAGGTACACCAGAGCCCGGCGGGTTTAGTTTTAAAGAATTATCAGAACTCCTGCTTTCTTTCCGAGTCTTTAATATTGTCGGTGCCGATGTGGTGGAGCTGGCACCTGATTATGATTTTACCGGTGCATCAAGTATCGTGGCTGCAAAAGTTGTCAGAAATACCCTCTGCACAATGTTGGGTTAGAAATATTTTTTTTCAATAAAAGGCCGTATTGGTATTGTTTTGTAACTTGTTGGTAATAAAGATTCTAAAATTTCCAAAAATGGCAAAATAAAACAAAAGTCCTTGTAAATACTACAAAAAAAAGAAAAAAATCAAAAATTATATTTGAAATATTAATTTTATTAAGCTATAAAAATATTAACGTTATTAGCGCCGAAGCGCACAACATAATGAGAATAGGAGGAAACTGTGAACAAAAAAGAATTGATTGAAAAAATGGCTGAAAAAGCCGGTCTTAAAAAGACTGAAGCAGAAAAAGCACTTAAAGCTTTTGAGGAATCGGTAGTTGATGCTCTTAAAAAAGATGACAAGGTTACTCTTGTAGGTTTTGGTACTTTTGCTGTTTCCGAAAGAAAAGCCAGAAAGGGGAGAAATCCACAAACCGGTCAGGAAATCAATATACCGGCCAAAAAAGCTCCTAAATTTGTTCCCGGTAAACTTTTTAAAGATTCTGTAAAATAACTGTTTTTTTAAGGGCTTCCATGAATGATGGGAGCCCTTTTTTTGTAAACAACCATTCAATGATCACGTTTAATTTTTCAAATTCATATCAAAGTATATTTTTGCACTCATGAATAGAAAATTTTTGGGAAAAAAAATAAGAAGTTACAGGAAGTCCCAGGGGCTGAGTTTGCAGACGGTGGCTGAGAATGTAGGTAAGACAAAGAGTTATATGTCTATGATAGAAAATTCAAAAGCAGTTCCCTCTCTTTCGACACTAAGAGATATTGCAACATGCCTCGGTATTACAATCGCAGATTTTTTTGAAGAGGAAACCAACAACAATTCAGAAATAGCCAGGGAAACGTTTCAATTCGAGAAAGATGCCAAAATCATCCATTCCAAAAAAAATGACTATAATTTATATCTGCTGATTCAGAATCCTGCTTTTAAAATGAAAACATATATCGTTGAATTGCTCCCTTTTGGGGGGTATGCTCAGGAATTAAGGCATGAGGGGCAGGAGCAGGGATTTGTACTGGAAGGTCAAATTTCGCTTTATCTTGATAATAAAGAACACGTTCTTAATAAGGGTGATTATTTTTATTTTTACTCCTATAAAAAACATAAAGTTACCAACAAATCTGAAGAAAAGGCGAAAATTTACTGGGTATATCTGCCTGAATAACATTTTGTTAGTAATAAGTGCTAAGTGTTAAGTTTAATGCAAGATTTATTTGTTTAAATAATATCCAACGTTATTGAAAGTAGAAGTAAGAAGTTATTTGTTGCTATTCGTGGTTATTTATTGAGAAAAGCCTGCACTGAAAAATAAACAAAGTTGACGAAGGCACTTGTAACTTAGCCCTTAGCACTTACCACTTAATACTCAATACTAAACACTCAAAGGTTAAATAATATTTGACTTAAATTTTCAAGTTTGATATTTATTTAAAATAGAGTTTTAAGATGATAAAAATGTTTTCAAACATCTGACAGGATATAAATTAAAAACTATAAAATACGGAGTTATATATGATCTGGAATAATGAGTTCGAAACACTCCCGCCTGAAGCTCTGGAAGCATTACAGTTAAAACGTCTTAAAAATATAGTTGAAAAAGTATACGCTACCGTTCCTTTTTACAGACAAAGGTTTAAGGAACACGGCATAACACCTGACAATATAAAATCTCTATCTGACCTTCAGAAACTTCCATTTACCACAAAACAGGATTTAAGGGATAACTATCCTTTCGGTATGTTTGCTGTACCGAAAGAACAGGTTGTCAGAATACACGCATCCAGCGGTACAACCGGCAAACCAACAGTAGTAGGTTATACAAAGAGAGATATTGAAACCTGGGCAGAACTTATGGCCAGGACTTTTTCAGCAGCCGGCGTCAAGAAAGGTGACGTGCTTCAAAATGCATACGGTTATGGTCTTTTTACAGGTGGTCTTGGAGCCCATTACGGTGCAGAGCTTCTGGGTGCATCCGTGATACCAATTTCAGGTGGAAACTCCAAAAAGCAGATTATGATTATGAAAGATTTCGGTACCACAGCTATTTCATGTACACCATCTTATGCTTTAAGTCTCTATGAAGTAGCCCAGGAGGAAGGAATAGATCTTAAAGATCTGCCGGTAAAAGTTGGTGTATTTGGGGCAGAACCCTGGACAGACAGCATGAGAAAAGAAATTGAAGAAAAATGGGATATAGATGCCGTTGACATATACGGTTTAAGTGAAGTGATCGGTCCCGGTGTTGCTTTTGAGTGTTTGGAAGCAAAAAATGGGATGCACATAAACGAAGATCATTTTATTGTGGAAATTATCGATCCTGAAACAGGCGAGGTTAAACCTTTCGGAGCAGAGGGTGAGCTCGTTTTTACAACAATTACCAAAGAGGCGATTCCAATAATAAGGTACAGGACAAGAGACATCACACGATTGATTAAGGAGCCCTGCCTCTGCGGAAGAACTTTTACACGTATGGAAAAAGTGACAGGCCGTACGGACGATATGATGATTATAAGAGGGGTAAACGTCTTCCCTTCACAAATTGAATCGATACTGATGGAAACCAAAGGAACGTTATCACATTATCAGCTTGTGGTGGACAGGGTAAACAATCTTGATACACTGGAAGTATGGGTGGAAATAGGTGAAGAGTTTTTCTCGGATGAAATTAAAGTGCTTCAGCAGTTTTCAAAATCTTTGGAAAGAAGTATTAAAGATATAATTGGTGTATCTGCTAAAGTAAAACTTGTGGAACCAAAAACACTGGAAAGAAGTCAGGGAAAAGCTCAGAGAGTAATTGACAAAAGGAAATAACGATAAGGAGGAAATGATGAAAATTAAACAGATTTCCGTATTTATAGAGAATATATCCGGCCGTTTGTATGAAGTCACAGAGCTCCTCGGAGAAAATAACATAAATATCAGGGCACTTTCCCTGGCTGATACTTCGGATTTTGGAATTCTGCGCCTGATAGTAAACGATCCTGACAAAGCCTACAACCTTCTCAAACAGAATGACTTTACAGTGGGCAGAACAGATGTAATAGCGGTTGAAGTGCCGGATGTGCCAGGTGGTTTGGCAAGTGTACTGAAAGCTCTCAGGGATTCGGATGTTAATGTGGAATATATGTATGCTTTCGTTGAAAGAAGCGGTGACTGCGCTGTAATGATTTTTCGCTTCGATGAGACTGACAAAGCGGTTGATGCGCTTAATAACGCAGGTTTCACCACAATTAAGGGTGAAAAAATATACGGTCTTTAATAACAAGGGGGAGATTTATGAAAAAACTTGTACTTATTTTAATGATTTTAATGATTACATCAGTTTCTTATGCTGAAATCCGACTGGGGGCACTTTTTTCAACAACCGGTCCTGCTTCCTTTCTGGGTATGCCTGAAAAACAAACCCTTGAAATGCTGGTGGAAGAGGCTAATAAAAACGGCGGAATCAACGGCGAAAAAATAGAACTGTATTTATATGATACCAGGGGAATCGATGCCGAAGCCAGGAAAAAATTTATACGCCTTGTGAAAAAAGACAGAGTGGACGCTGTTATCGGGCCGTCCAGAAGCGGTTCTACTCTTGCCATCAAAGAACTGGCAGGCAAATTTAAAGTACCTCTGATCTCTTGTGCATCAAGTGATCGTATCATAGAGCCGATCAACCCTTTTGTTTTTAAAGTGGCTCCATCCGATACATTGGCAGTTAGAAAAATTTATTCTTATTTAAAAGAGCACGGCAAATCAAAAGTGGCGATACTAACCGCTCAAAACGGTTTCGGAGATTCAGGCAGAACCGCTCTTCTTAATGAAGCTGAAAAAATGGGTATAGACATTGTCGCAGATGAAAAATTCAGAGATAATGACAGAGATATGACATCTCAGCTGACAAAAATTTCTGAAAAGAATCCGGATGTAATCATCTGTTGGGGGGTAGGGCCTGCTCCGGCAATTGTGGCAAAAAATTACAAGCAGCTTCAGTTGGATGCTACCCTCATTATGAGTCATGGTGTGGCTTCTAAGAAATTTATAGAACTTGCTGGAAACGCTGCAGAAGGTATAATTCTTCCGGCAGGCAGACTGTTGGTTGCGGAAAAACTTCACGACAGCAATAAATTCAAAAGTATGCTGGTGGAGTATAAAAACGTTTATGAGAATCGTTTTGACAGCTCGGTCTCCACTTTCGGCGGGCATGCATATGACGCATTTCAAATATTTAAAAAAGCATATAAAAATTCTGTAAAAGAAAATATAAAAATAACTGAAGCTATTGAAAACATTAAAGGATATCTGGGAACATACGGAGAATTCAACTTTTCCCAAAAAGATCACAACGGTCTTGATATGGATGCTTTTATTTTGTTGGAAATTAAAAATGGAGACTGGCAGCTTCTTAATAAGTAAAAGTATATAAAATCCAAAACAACAACATGGAGTAAAAGACAAAGCACACTGATTATTTTAATCTAATAAATGTTAACAAATTATCTTTAAAGCGGTTGGTTTGACAGCCGCTTTTCTATAAAAACAGGGGGATATGATGAAAAAGCTATTGGGAGTAGTTTTTATGATTATCCTGGCCGTTCCTCTCTATGCAGAGGTAAGGCTGGGAGCGCTTTTTGCAGTAACCGGACCCGCTTCTTTTTTGGGCCTGCCGGAAAAACAGACGTTGGAGATGTTAGTGGAAGAGGTTAACAAAACAGGCGGAATAGCAGGTGAGAAGGTTAAGTTGTTCCTTTATGATACAAAGGGGCTGGACACTGAAGCCAGAAAAAAGTTTATACGCCTTGTTAAAAAAGACAAAGTGGACGCTGTAATTGGTCCCACCCGCTCAGGATCAACACTTGCAATTAAAGAACTGGCAGAAAAGTATAAAACACCACTATTTTCCTGTGCTGCCAGTAAAAGGATAGTACAGCCGCTTAACAAGTACGTATTCAAATCACCACAGTCTGATACCCATGCTGTGGGGAAAATTTATAATTTTTTGCATAAAAAAGGTAAAAGTAAAGTTGCAATCATTACTGCACAAAACGGCTTCGGAGATTCAGGAAGGACTGAACTTTTAGAATTGGCAGATGAATATGGAATGGAAATTGTAGCCGATGAAAAGTTCAGAGATACGGATAAGGATATGACATCACAGCTGACGAAAATATCTGAAACAAATCCCGATGCAATTATCTGCTGGGGTGTGGGACCTGCACCTGCTTTGGTTGCAAAAAATACTAGGCAGTTAGGGCTTGACTCTATGCTGATTATGAGTCACGGCGTAGCATCCAAGAAGTTTATAGAGCTGGCAGGCAATGCAGCTGAAGGAATCATTCTTCCGGCTGGCAGACTTCTTGTTGCAGAACAGCTTGAAAAAGATAACAAGTTTCGCGAAGTACTTATAAATTATAAGAATGCATACGAAAAACGTTATGATTCGTCGGTATCAACTTTCGGCGGACATGCTTATGATGCCTTCATGATGTTCAAATACGGCATCGAAAAAGGTGGCAAAAAACCTGCAGCTATGATCTCAGCCGTTGAAAACATGGGTGCTTTTATCGGAACTGCCGGTAAATTTAATATTACTGCATCTGATCATAACGGTTTGGATGAATCGGCGTTTGTTATGCTGAAAATTCATAATGGAGACTGGGAGCTTATTAACTAAATGCAATTCATTTACTCAGGGATTACCAGCGGAAGTATATTTGCTCTGGTGGCACTTGGATTTAACATAATTTATAACACAACCGGGATTATAAATTTTGCCCAGGGCGAATTTGTTATGATAGGCGGGATGCTCATATATACACTTTTATCAATATATGGGCTCCCGTTTTTAATTGCCGCTCCGCTGGCATTATTAGCTGCACTTTTTATCGGAGCGCTTTTTGAACGAGTTTTTATAAAAAGTGTGCGTTCTCCCAACGAAATAAAACTTATTACAATTACAATAGCTGCCTCAATCATTTTAAGGGGACTTGGGATGGTCATATGGGGGAGAAACTCATTAAGCGTTGATGCTTATATACCTTACAAAGTCCTTGAATTGCCTGCAGGCACTCTTACTTCCAACAGTCTGCTTGTTATCATAGTTTCATTAGTTACGGCATTTAGTCTGTCATTGTTTTTCAAAAGGTCATCTTTAGGAAAAGCTTTCAGGGCGTGCTACGATGATAAAATAGCCGCAGGAATATGCGGGGTTGATGTCAGCAAAATCAGGATGCTTGCCTTTGCAATTGCGGCACTTCTCGGTGTTATCGCTGGTATCGTTACCACTCCGATCTCCTATGTGACATACACGGATGGAATTATGACAGGCCTGAAAGGATTTGCTGCCGCCATTCTGGGCGGTCTGGGCAGTTTCTGGGGTGGTGTGGCCGGAGGGTTATTGCTTGGTATTTTTGAAGGTTTTTTTGCCTCTGTATTGCCTTCAGGATATAAAGATGCATTTGCCTTTTTGATAATTTTGGCGGTTTTATTTTTGAGGCCGAAAGGTTTGTTCGGTAAAAAGAAGGCTGAGCGTTTATGAGAAAAATCAACTATCCCTTTTTGATACTTGTTTTAATAATTCTGATTTCAACAAAATTTTTAATAAAAAACGAATATTATTTAAGTATTGTTATCTTCGGAATGTTTAATGCCATAAACGCCTCCTGTTTTAACATACTTTTAGGATACACGGGAATAATTTCACTCGGGCAGGCTGCATTTTATGGAATCGGAGCCTATTTTGCAGTCATTGTCGCTGCTTCTTTCGGCATTAACCCTATGCTTGCAATTGTTCTTGCAAGTTTATTCAGCGCTCTTGTTGCTTTTATAATAGGATATCCCACTTTGAAACTTCACGGACATTATTTGGCTATGGCCACCCTCGGATTTGGTATGATTATTTATGTGCTGATGAATGAAATGGCTTTTATTACAGGTGGACCCTCCGGCTTTTTGGATATCAGTAAGTTTAGTTTTTTTGGCGTTTCCATATATGGCGAACACAGTTTTTATATATTTGTTGCTATTGTGTTTTTTCTTTTTACTGTTTTATTTGAAATGTTTGACAAATCATACCTGTCTTACAAATTAAAGTTCATAAAAGAATCTGAGTTTGCTTCAAAATCTTTCGGTATAAACATATTTAAAACAAAATTACTGGTGTTTTCTATTACAGCCGGTATAACAGCCTTTAACGGCGGTATTTACGCATATTACTCGGGATTTATAAGCCCTGTTTCTTTTAATTTCAACTATTCCATTGAGCTTCTGACAATGGCTATCGTAGGCGGGCTGGGAACAGTTCCCGGCGGAATTATTGGAGCGGCCGTTCTGACCGCTTTACCTGAATTTATGGCCTCAATTGAGGATTATGAAATGATTCTTTACGGTTGTTTTCTTGCAGTTACTATAATATTCTTACCGGGCGGCCTTACAGGACTAATAAAAAGGATACTTAATAAAAATGCTTCAGATTAAAAATACTGGTATTAATTTTGGCGGTGTGAAGGCTCTTGACAATGTGAATTTTGATGTGCCTTACGGCCGTATTACCGCTCTGATAGGTCCAAACGGAGCCGGCAAAACCACACTTTTTAATATTATTACCGGTTTTCTTAAAAGTAATACAGGGGAAATATTTTTTGAAAATGAAAACATTACAAATGTACAGCCTTATTATATATTTGCCAAAGGAATCTCACGCACTTTCCAAAATTTAAATCTTATTCCAGAACTAAGCCTGAAAGAAAACCTATTATTGGGAATAATAGGAAAAGACAACCCTTCAGCAGTAAAAAGTATATTAAGGCTGAATAGTAAATACTGGCAAAGAATGGAAAAAAAAATCGATTACTTTATGGAAATTACCGGTATATCCGAGTGGCGTGACAGAAAAACCGATGAGGTGCCTTACGGCATTTTAAAATATCTTGAGATAGCAAGAGCTATAATCAATGAACCGAAGATTCTTTTGCTGGATGAGCCTGCAGCCGGTCTTAATAATGTTGAGAAAGAAAAATTAATGGAACTTTTAAAATTTCTGGTAAATAAAAATATGACAATATTTATGGTGGAGCACGACATGAATTTCGTCTCTAACCTGGCTGACAATGTCATATGTCTTAATTACGGCAAGGTGATCGCCAACGGCAGCTACAGGGACATAAGAAACAACGAGGAAGTTATAAAGGCTTACCTGGGAGACTCAGATGCTTAAAGTTTCCTCATTGAATATATATTACGGAGCCGTAAGAGCTTTGAACAACATCTCTATTCATGTTAAAGAGAAAGAATTTGTTTCACTGATCGGCTCAAACGGAGCAGGAAAAACATCGCTTTTAAACGGTATTTTAAATATTGTTCCGCCGAAAACCGGCGAGATTGTTTTTCAAAACAAAACAATTACCAATTTGCCCACAAAGAAAAAAGTAAAAATGGGAATAAGTCTTGTTCCGGAAGGCAGACGTGTATTCCCGAATATGAGTGTTCACGAAAATCTTGAGATGGGCGGATATCAAAAATCAACAAAAACAAAGAACAGGCAGATGGAATTTGTTCTGGATCTTTTTCCCATACTTAAAGAAAGAAATACGCAGCTGGCGGGAATGCTTTCCGGCGGGGAGCAGCAGATGCTGGCTATAGGCAGGGCACTAATGAGTGATCCGAAACTGCTTTTAATGGATGAGCCTTCAATGGGACTGGCACCTCTTATTATAAAAAATGTGTATGAAAAATTAACAAAACTAAAAGAAAACGGTCTTACAATTTTCCTTGTGGAGCAGAATGCCTCCGTTGCCTTAAAATACGCAGACAGAGGCTATGTACTGGAAAACGGCAAAATTGTTTTGCAGGGTAAAAGCAGTGAATTGAGAGATGACAATGAAATAAAAAGAGCTTATCTGGGCAAAGAATACAAAGAAAAGTGGGAGAGGTGATTAAATGCATCTGTGGCAAAAAGAAGAGCAGACTATGCCTTTGGATGATATAAAGCAGCTGCAACTGGAAAGACTCCAGTCTACAGTAAACAGAGCCTATGAAAATGTTGATTTTTATAAAAACCAGTTAAAATCGCTGAATATAAAACCTGAAGAAATAAAAAAGCTTGAAGACATATCAAATTTACCGTTTACGACTAAGCAGGATTTGCGGGACAACTATCCATACGGACTTTTTGCCGTACCATTAAAAGATATCGTCAGAATCCACTCTTCCAGCGGGACCACCGGTAAACCTACCGTTGTCGGATATACCAAAAGGGATCTGGAAACCTGGAAAGATTTGGTGGCGAGGGTAATGACAGCAGGCGGAGTTACCAAAGATGATATTGTACATATTGCTTTTACTTACGGACTTTTTACCGGTGGATTCGGTCTTCATTACGGAGCGGAACATATTGGCGCCAGTGTTATCCCCGTTTCAAGCGGCAATACCAGAAGACAGCTGCTTATAATGCAGGATTACAGGAGCAGTACTCTTATCTGTACCCCTTCGTATGCTTTGCATATAGCAGAAATTATGGAAAAACAGGGGCTCACTGCAGATGATATTCATCTTAAATACGCTCTTCTTGGGAGTGAACCGTGGGGTGAAAAGATAAGAGCTGAAGTGGAGACAAAGCTCGGTGTTATAGCTACTGATAATTATGGTTTATCCGAAGTGATAGGTCCGGGGGTTTCCGGGGAATGTCTGCAGAAAAACGGCCTGCACATAAATGAAGATCATTTTTACGCAGAGATTATCGATCCGGAAACAGGGGAAGTTCTTCCTGAAGGTGAATTGGGAGAGCTCGTTCTGACAACTCTGACCAAAGAAGGAATGCCCCTTATCAGATACAGAACCAGAGATATTACACGTCTTTTCAGAGATAACTGTGAATGCGGATGTACGTTTGTCAAAATGGAGAAAACTTCCGGAAGAACCGATGATATGCTGATTGTCAACGGTGTAAACGTGTTCCCTTCACAGGTGGAGGAAGTACTCACTGAATTCGATCATGCAACACCCCATTATATGATATTTGTCAAAAAGAAGGGCCACCTTGATCAAATGGAAATAAATCTTGAAATCTCAGAACATCTGTTTTTTGATGAAATGAAAAAACAGAAAGCACTGCTGGACAGTTTAACGGAAAGGATGTTCACGGTACTTGGTATAAAACCTAAAATTAAGTTTGTCGAACCGAGAACTATTGAACGATTTGAAGGGAAAGCCAGCAGGGTGGTGGACTACAGAAATGAGTAATAATGATAAGGAACTTGCAGGTATCGCCAATTTCTTTTTTGAAACCGGCATCTTCGAAAAAATCCCGAGAAGCGGCGATGCTTTTCTGGGTTCTGAGCAGCAGGTTCTATCATCACATATATTCAGAACTACTGTAATCGGTTTTTCTCTGGCAAATATAACACATGCGGATATCTCGAAAGTAACTTTTATGTGCTTGTTTCACGATATTGAGGAATCCAGAACGGGCGATTTGAATTATCTTCATCAGAAATATGTCAACTCAGATGACAGAAAAGCACTTGATGACATTACCGACAATTTGCCTTTTGGCGATTCAATAAAATCGCTGATTAATGAGTATGAGGCTCAGGAGAGCCTGGAAGCAAAACTGGCAAAAGATGCGGATACGCTGGAATTAATACTCCATATTAAAGAATCATTGGACAAAGGTAATGAACAGGCTGCAAACTGGTTAAAATTTGCGGAAAAAAGGTTGAAAACTGTTGCCGCTAAAGATATTCTCAAAAATATAAAAAGTACAAAATATTATCATTGGTGGTACAATCTGAGTAATGAATGGGAAAAAGGTAACAAAAACTGGTAACTACACACCTCCCGGTCTTTTATACACATTTGTTCTGTGTCTGAGACTCATTTTTTTCAGTGATAAAGCTTTTTTTGAACTGTTTCATGACAAAAGACTCACATATAATCTGATCACTATCTTTTTGCTCATGCTGACAATACCGATAAAAGTTTTCACCACTGAAAAAATTATTCTTTTCAATCCAGGTAAATTTGTAGAAAATATTCTTTTAACATTAATATTTATCTCATTTTTGTATCTTCTGATACCTAAGAAGGACACGACGTTCAGCGGGTATGTGAGAGTATTTCTTGGTTTTGAAGCAGTGGATATATTTGGTGGTCTAACCCTGCTTCTTTCAGGAAAAACTCTGGATTTATATACTGCTTTACTACTGGGCTGGTATTTGAGTTTGGCAGTTTACGCTGTGGCAAAAATTGCTAAACTGGAGTATGTAGTGGGTTTTATGTTGGTGTTTTTTGCTTTTCTTGTGACTAATTTTGTGCCGGTATTCCTGGGCAATTAATGTCTCCAGAATATTTTATCAATGAACCTGTCGATTAACCTTCCTGAAAAACCTATCACGAATAAAACAAGCCATAAAGGCTTTGGCAGAATTCTGTAAAAGAAGTAAAATATGTATCTAAAACTTCTTTTCAAAGTATAAAAATAGTCATTTAGTATTTCGTATATTTTTGAATTTATCATTTGTATAAATTTACAGGTAATTCCTTTTTTTAGTAAATTAATTTTACT
>Ga0208153_100028_pt1 | contig 81587 bp, 86 predicted proteins | sample Wag42014_10_18_FD_187331 | JGI IMG/M metagenome (GOLD analysis project Ga0208153, IMG submission 187331) | Deep subsurface shale carbon reservoir microbial communities from Ohio, USA - Utica-2 Time Series 2014_10_18 (SPAdes) (version 2) ... | reverse complement strand
TGGTGAAGTCAATATACCATATACAGGAGGCTTTTTCTACTATTTTTACATTACTAACAATTATTTATATCTTGTAAGTCAACTGCGAAACTTGAGTAATAAATATTATTCCTCTTTTTTCAACTCATTTAATTGATTTTTCAAATCATTCAATATCCTTCTCAATTCGGCCTCATGCCCCTTTTCCTGTGCAGCAAGATTTTCAAAAAGCTCTCTTGCAGCTTCATCAGTAGATTTTTCAGCCGCCGATTTGTAAAACCTCATTGCCTCGATTTCCTTAGGTATTCGGAACAATACAACTTCTATCATCTCTTCCAGAGATTTCTTTTTCTGCTTCTTATCCATTGATTTCCCCCGATTTTTTGCTTAATAAAACTGTTTTTAACTGGGCCATGTGATCTTACCCCCATTATAAGCAATAAACGAAAGTATCGGAATACACAAAAAATAGCCGCCGGTATACATCACTTTGACTAAATAGGTCATTGAGTGTGGAGGTAAATAATATGACCTGATGATAACCAGTATTAAGGATATCACGATTAAAATTGATGAAAAGACAATTTTATTTTTGAAAACGTTCGTCATAGTCATTTCATAGTTCAGCCACCAGCTTATAAAACCGGAAATAACAGTGGGAAAAATGGAAATAGTCCCTACAATTAAAGCATAGTAAGATGCGGTTTCAAAACTTTGGTTGCCGGTAAAAAGGTATAAAAGAAGCATGAAAGCACCGAAATATAAAATCCCCATGGGAAAATGAATAAACATTGGGTGAGGATGAAGTTTACTGTAAAGTCTTCTGTATTTTAGCTTTTTATCCTCCTTTTGTTTATCCTCCTCAAGGTTTTCTATAAATTTAATGTTGTCCCTTTCCAGCAAATTTTCTCCATGCGGAGCCATGGAAATAAAATCGGTCATATCTTCGCCAGCTTTATGCCTGTTCATGTGGACACCGTCTTTCCATAATTTGCTGTCGGTTACATCGTATATTTTATTGTCAAATATTATATAAGCAGGCTTTCCGTTTTGGCCGTTAAACTCTTTAACCTCACTGCGCTTCACTGTAATCCTCCCTGCGGTAGTAAAAAAACATTTTAATATAACAGAAATCGAAACAAACTAAAATAGTTTTTTATATACACTACCTGAGGATATATATTTAATAAGAAAACTTAACGCTTTTCCCTTAATTTTCATATCACTCGGTTCACAATAAAAAACATCGACTAAAAATTATCTGTTTTTATTTCTTACAATTATTCACTTAAGTTGCAAACCTTTTAGCTTGACATTTGTTTATTTGTTTAATAAATTGAACTTATGACAATCGGCAAAAAAATACTCGACCTGAGACAAAGTAAAAAACTGACTTTAAGACAACTCAGCAAATTGTCCGGCTGTTCACTGGGGTTTCTTTCTCAGATTGAGCGTGATTTGGTTTCCCCCACAATTTCTTCACTGAAAAAAATTGCAGACGCCCTGGAAGTCAACATGATGTACTTCTTTGACGATCCCCACTCCAATCAGAAAGTTGTCGTAAGAAGAAATGAGCGCAACAAGATGGTAAATCCTAAATCAAAAGTCACTTATGAGTTGCTGCGTCCGCAATTCTCCGAAACGGAATTGGAAGCTTTATACATGTATCTGAATCCCGGAGCTTTCAGCGGGAAGGAAAGCCATTCTCATATTGGAGAAGAGTTTGTAATTGTTTTAAAAGGGCAATTAGAAATATCAGTAGAAAACGAAAATTTTCTTCTGGATGAAGGAGATTCTGCTCTGTATAAATCCAATCACCCGCACAGCTGGAAAAATCCCTCTGATGAAGTCACGGAAGTTCTCTGGATAAATCATCCCCCCACCTTTTAAAAAGAATTAATTATAAATAAGATTGTTTTATTCTTACTAACACGATCAATAAATTAAACTATCATTTTTTGATGCACTAAATAATAAGAAGATTCGCAAAAATGTATCGCTTCAATGAAAATGGGAGGGCACCAATAGAAAATAGAAGTTGACTGAAAATTGTTTTTATAATAAAAATAATAACCTAAGGAGGTGGCTATGAAATACATATGCACAATATGTGGTTATATTTACGACCCTGCAGAAGGAGACCCGGACGGCGGGGTGGAGCCTGGCACAAAATGGGAAGATGTCCCTGAAGATTGGGTATGCCCTGAATGCGGAGCTCCGAAAAGCAGTTTCGAACCTTATGAAGACTAAGTACTAAGTTAAGATAAGCCACCAAAAGGTGGCTTTTTTTATAGGAGGACAAAATGAAAGCGGTAAAGATAAAAGATAATATACATTGGGTCGGAGTATATGATCCTGACCTGGAAGTTTTTGACATTGTAGTACCAACGAAACACGGAACAACATACAACAGTTATCTTATTGAAGGTTCAAAAAGCAAGGCTTTGGTGGAAGCCAACAAATATATTTTCACGGAAGATTATCTTAACACAATAAGAGAAATTACTCCTATTGAGAAAATAGACTATATAATACTCAACCATAATGAGCCGGATCATTCGGGAGCCTTACCGGAGCTTCTGAAAATAAACCCCGACATGCAGGTTATTTACTCAAAGACTGCAAAAACTTTTGTCGAGAATATAGTAAATACTGATTTTGACGGACGCTCAGTAACAGACGGAGATTCAATAGATCTTGGCGGCAAGACATTAAAATTCTTCCATACCCCTTTTCTGCACTGGCCTGACACGATGTTCACATACCTGGAGGAAGACAATATTCTTTTCCCTTGTGATTTTTTAGGTGCACACTACTGCCCTGATAATATATTTAACGATCAGCTGAAAAACAAAGAGGAAGCGAAGACAGCCTTTGAATTCTATTACAATTCAATTATGCGCCCCTATAAAGAACACATTTTAAGGGCATTAAAAAAGATAGAGCCATTAAAAATTGACATTGTCTGCCCTTCACACGGTCCGATTTTAAGAGAGAATCTCGATTACTACATGAATTTTTACAGAGAAAAAGCCGAAAGATATTACAGGAATAACCCGGAAAAGCAGATCACCATGGTGTATGCTTCCGCTTATGGAAACACAAAGCTCATGGCTGATAAGATAAAAGCCGGGGTGGAAGAATCGGGAGTAAAAGTGAAAATGTTCGATGCGGCCGGTGATGATATTAATAAAATTATTGATGAAATTGAAATTTCTCACGGTCTGCTTGTGGGCACTGCAACGATAAATGCCAAAGCGCCCAAACCTATCTTTAACCTGTTTGCCCAATTGGTTGCACTGAATGTTTCGGGCAGAAATGCAGGTGCTTTCGGCTCATTCGGCTGGAGTGGCGAAGGTGTCAAAATGAGTGAAGATATTTTAAAAACAATGCGGATGAAACTGCCTCAGCCTTCGTTAAAATTTAAAATGACACCGAGCAAAGATGAGCTTCAGGAAGCATACAACTGGGGCAACAGCTTTGGTCTTTCAGTAATGGAAGGATAACCGGACTGAGGGGGGATTAACTCCCTTCTCTTTTTTCTAAAAGATTTTGTATATATCTTCTTCATTGCCCGCCACATACAGCTCGTCGTCTTCCTGAAATTTTATATCCGGATCAGTAATTAATTTTATCGGGTTATCTTTGCGTTTGAGAAGTATAGCGTTTACATTGTACTTTTCGCGCAGTTTTAGATCTTTCAGAGTCTTCCCGGCAAATTTTTTGCCCAGTTTTACATTAACCAGTTTTACTTCGCTGTCCACATCAATTATTTTCAATATATCAGGTCTGCTTATTCTGTGTGCCAGGCGCTCAGCCATTTCTCTTTCCGCCAGCACAACTTCATCAGCTCCGATTTTCAGAAGAATTTCTTCGTGTATTTTTCTGTTAGCCTTAGCTATGATTCTTTCAACTCCAAGTTTTTTAAGATTGGTAACACATAGGATCAGCTGTTCGAGATTGTCACTCATCCCCACAATAACGGTTTTAAAATCCTGTATTTTTAATTCCTCCAATGCATCATAATCCGAAGCATCGGCGATAACAGCTTCTGTAACCTTCTCTTTTATCTGCTCAACAAGTTTACGGTTTCTGTCCACAGCCAGAATGTTATTGCCAAGTTCAAACAGTTCCACTGCGAGTCTGTAGCCGAAAATACCCAAACCGATTACTGCATAATTTTTTTCACTCATATATCACCCCAGTATTATTTTTTCTTCCGGGTAAGACACTTTCGAAGTTTTTTCCTTTAGTAAAAGCATAGTTATCAGTGTAGCAGGCCCGATTCTGCCCAGAAACATACAGGCTGTTATGATCAATTTGCCGAAAACACCTAATTCACCGGTGATACCTAAGCTGAGTCCCACTGTTCCCAATGCGGAGGTCACTTCAAAAAGGGTATCCATAAAATTGAAATCACCGAAATAAAGCAGTAAAAGCGTGGCAGTCACAAGGAAGAAGATGTAAAGAGATATAAGTGCATACGCTTTCAGGATATTGATTAATGCGATATTTCTGTTAAAAATTACCACTTTTTTATTACCTCTCAATATACTGTACATTGAAACAACAGCTATATAAAATGCAGTAGTTTTTATCCCGCCGCCCGTTGATCCCGGGGATGCCCCTATAATCATGAACACTATCATCAAAAACTTCGTAACTATATGAAGTTCATCTATTCCCACTGTATTAAAACCGGCGGTTCTCGTTGTAATGGATTGAAAAAAACTGTCAAGGATACTCAGTGAGCCCTTTTCGAGTGAAAAAATCAGTACAGTTCCTGAGATAATCAGCGCAAAAGTAGTATAAATAACAATTTTTGTATGCACCTTAATTCTTTCACCGGAAAAGAGCGTCATAAAAATATTATAAATCACATAAAAACCTAAGCCGCCGAAAACAATCAAAAACATTGTTGTTACTTTAACAATACTGTTACTGCCAATAAGACTGCTGTCAAATGTGGAGAAACCCGCATTACAAAACGCTGAGACAGCATGAAACAAGCCGTAATAAACGGCATCTTTCAATACAAAGCCGTCCAGAAAAAAACCGTAACTCAGAACTAAAAATCCCACAAACTCCATGACGAATGTATAGATAACAACAATTATAAGAACCTTCTCAGCTTCCTGTATGTTTAAACTGTCACTTATTTTGGCAACCATAAATTTTCTGGAAAAATCAAGTTCACCACGCAAAAAAAGCAGCAAGGAAGAAGTCAATGTCATAATACCTATAGCCCCCACCTGCATCATGAGCATGATAAAAAACTGCCCCCAGAAATTAAAACCCGAAGTATCCACTACAATAAGACCCGTAACACAGACAGCTGAAGTGGCGGTAAATAATGCATCGATGTAAGAAAGACCGTCGGCATGTTTTACAAAAGGCATTTTTAAAAGAAATGTACCCACTATGATAAAAAGCGCAAATGTAATAAAAAGGTACATCCAGGGATTTATTTTAAAATTAAACATAATCAAATAAAAAAGAGAGACTTAAAAAGTCTCTCTATAATAAGTTATTCCACTTCTTCAAATTTTTCTTTGGACGCGTTGCACACAGGACATTTTTCAGGCGGCTCAGCGCCTTCATGAATATAGCCGCATACAGTACATTTCCATTTATTCATATTATCTCCTTATAGTGCAACAACTTCCTTCACTTCCGGAATTGCTTCTTTAAGCCGCATTTCTATACCGTGCTTCAAAGTCATCGTACTGAATGGACAGCTGCCGCAGGCTCCTGTCAATTGAACCTTTACCACACCGTCGTCACTAACATCAATCAACTCAACATCACCACCGTCTGCCTGAAGAGACGGTCTTACTTTTTTAAGTACTTCTTCAACTCTTTCTTTCATAATATCTTAAACCTCCTGATTTGTCTCTTTATTTTTAATCTTTTCTTTTATTTCGTCAATAATTTTCGGATCTTTCCCCACTCTCTCGTAATAATCCTTAAGAGCGGCTTCAATAGCTTCCTCAGCCATTACCGAACAGTGTATTTTTGCCGGCGGCAGCCCTTCAAGAGCTTCAACAATAGCATTGTTGGTAAGCTCAAGGATCTCTTCCTCAGTCTTGCCCTTCAAAAGCTCCGTTGCCATGGAACTTGAAGCGATAGCTGCACCACAGCCGAAAGTTTTAAACTTCACATCCTCAACAACACCATCGTCGTTGAATTTGAGAAAAAGTTTCATAACATCTCCGCAAGCAGGGTTACCTACTTCACCCACGCCGCTGGCATCCTCGATTTCACCCATATTTCTGGGATTCATAAAGTGTTCCATTACTTTTTCGCTGTATGGTCCTTTAGCCATAATTTCCTCCTGCTATTTGTTATAATAAGGTGACATTTCACAGAGTTTGTTAACAATTTCCGGTGTTATCTCCAGAACTCTGTCCACTTCATCCTCAGTATTGTACTTCGACATGGAAAATGTAAGTGAACCAGCACAAATATCGTTGGGAACACCTACCGCTGTCAGTACATGAGAGGCCTCCAATTCATCCTCGTCCTCAGCCTGGATATTTGAGGAACATGCCGATCCGCTTGCCCCGTATACATCTTTTAGCGAATACCATAAAAGCAGCGATTCGCCTTCGATATATTCAATCCAGAAACTGACATGACCGGGCAACCTGTCACTCTTGTCTCCAGTAAAGTGTATAAAATCAAACATTTCGTCAAGACCGTTCCACAACTTTTCCTGTAATTTTTTCATTCTGGGCACATACTCTCCCATTTCTTCCTTTGCAATGCGTGCTGCTTCACCCAGACCAACAATGGCCGGCACATTCTCAGAACCGCTCCGTAAACCTTTTTCCTGAAATCCGCCGTCAAAAAGAGGGTTTAATTTCACCCCGTTTTTAACAAAAAGCGCAGCCGATCCTTTGGGGCCGTAAAAATTCTGTCCCGCAAGACTCAGCAGGTCGCACCCGAAATAATTTACATTAACCTCCGCATTACCCACACCTGCAACGGCATCGGTATGAAAAAGTACATCGTTCTTCCTGCAGATCTCACCCACTTTCCTTAAATCCTGAACGGTTCCGATCTCAGGGTTAGTATGCATAACCGAAACAAGAGCAGTTTCAGGAGTCAAAGCTTTCTCCAGAGCTTTCATATCTATCTTTCCATTTTCATCCACTCTGATTTTTGTAATTTCATAGCCCTCATTCATTAATTTCATGCATACATTCTGTACGGAAAAATGCTCTATTTCACTTATAACTATGTGATTTTTTCCTTTTGTTCTTTCAGTATCCAAGACACCCTTTAAAGCAAGATTGTTCGATTCAGTGCCGCAGGAAGTAAAAATAATTTCATCATTCTCAGCACCTATAAGAGCAGCCACATATCCCCTTGCTTCATCGATTGCCTCAAAAGCCTCCCTGCCCAGAGGATAAAAATGTGCACTGGGATTTCCATATTTTTCCGTATAAAAAGGAATCATTTTTTCAACAACTCGCTTATCAGGCTTCGTTCCGGCAACATTATCCATATAGACCATAGATCGTTCTCCTTGCATCAAAGTTTTTTTAGCTCGTCTAATATCTGCTTTGTCAAAATATGCAGATAGTCACCATAAACGGTTACCATACCGTTGTTCTCTTTTCTGAAAACCAACCCTTCGTTGGCTATGATATCTGTCAAATTACCCGTTTTTCCGTACAAATCTTCTCCGGCAACATTTTCCGTGTTGCCGTAAATGTCCAATATAAGTCCTGTTGAAACAGGTAGCAACCTAAAAATAAAATTTTTTCTAATCTCATCCTTTATATTTGTCAAATACTTATCGAAAAGGGGGTTGCCTTCAGTAATAACATTGAATCCCAAATTAAAATCGATAACCTTGGTGTTATAATCTGAGAATGCCAAAAGGTGCCTTGTTTGGTTTATCAAATCATCAACACCATCTTTGCCGAAAACAGCAGCAGGAAGATTACATACACCCCTGATATCATCAATATTGTCACACACAGAGTATAGAATATACTCCACCGGGTTGAAAACGTTGCAAATTTCCCCGTCTTCAGAATAACATCCTGCAGCATCGATAATACTTCCGTCAAAACCGCCTGCGTAATCGGCCAGTCCTTCGCCACCCGGCAAAACCAGGAGAACGTCCTCATCACCGAAATGACTTAATTTATCTATTTGAGCAGAGGGAACTTCCGACTGCAAAACAGGCATCTTTTCTTCTTCTGCATAAACATTAACGCTCACCTCAGGCATCTGCCCCTGTATTGCAGTAATTACTTCATTTAACAGCAAAGATTCCCCTGCAAAAATGCCCACTTCCATTCGCATATTAACACCTTTTTTGTCTTTTTAAAGAAAATACACATGATTTAATAAAATGCAATAGGTATTCTGAAATTAATTTTCTATTTTTGAATATTTTAACGTGCCGTTATCCATGGTAAATCTGAGGTTCTTTACCGGTTCACGCCAGCCGCCGAGATTCCTGTAAATATCGCCGTTATGGGAAATGCTTATTGCTGCCGCGTTCCCAATATCTATAATAAAAAAATCAGTGAAGCTTATGGTCTTTGTCAAACCACCCTCAGCTATAAAGTCCAGTTGTTTTTTATCATCTATATTAACATGAACCCAGCAGGTATCTGAAAAATCCAGCGATACATCATATTTTTTTTCGACAGCCTTTTTTTCTTTATTTAACTCCTGTGTTATCTCATAAGGAGTAATTTCTTTATCTCTATTTTTTTCGACACTTTCATTTGCATTCTCAGTAATTGGTGACTGATTATCCGTTTTCGGAGTTTGTTCCTTTTTGCTCTCAATGTTTTCTGAAGAAGTGTTATCTTCCGGAAAAGCTTTGCCTTCATTTAATTTGGATTCATTGTCTGAAGTCCTGTTATCGACAACAACCCCCGCTTTACCGTCTGTCAGTTTTACTTTCTCATGCGTGGTATCAGAGGGTATAAATATGTATGCGAGAATCCCTCCAATGACAATCAGGAGAAAAACTACTGTAAAAACGGGGAATTTTCTCTTCTCATTGGCAGCGGAATACTCCTCTTCCGATTCCTGAACTTCCTGGGGCTGAAAGGCTTCCTTTTTGCATTCCGATTCAAAAAGACTCCTTACATCCTCGTATGTATATCCGAGGTATTCAGCATACTTCTTAACAAATCCGTAGCAATGGACGTAGGAAGGAAGGCTTTCAAAATCACCATTTTCAATAGCCTCAATAGCCGCCTTACTTAACAAAGTTGCTTTTGATACATCCTGTAAACTTTTACCCTGTTCTTTTCTTTTTTCACTGAGAAAATGGCCTAAATCACTCATAATAAACTCCCATTTTCTTCAGATAGGAAGCGGCCGTTTTTGCTTCCTCGCTATCAGGCTGCAATTCGATAATTTCTTCCATAACTTTTGCAGACTGTGAATATTTATTCTGATTGTAGTAATACTTGCCCAATTCAAGTTTTGCAGGGAGAAAAACAGGATTCCTCTTTAAAGCTTTTTTCAAAATATCTATCCCTTTATCATGTTCTCCCCAATTTTTGTAAATTCTGTACATATACATATATGGAGACATAAAGCGGGGATTGGTTTCAACAGCTTTTTTAAAATACTCCAGGGCTCTGTCATAACGTTCTTTTTCATAAAGGGAATACCCCATATTGTAATAAACCATGTCATGGTTGGGATACCCAGGATCTTCAATTACAATCTTCCATTGCTTTACAGCTTTATCAACATTCCCAAGAGAAGCCAGTGTAGAGGCATATGCATTATGATAATCGGAATTCGAAGGATCCAGTTCAATAGCCTTCTTTAAATATTTCTGTGCTTTAAGCAATTTATTATGCTTCAAATAAAATGTAGCAATTGCATAGTGTGTTTTGGCATCGTTTGGTTTATACTTCAATGCTTTTTCAAATTCCCTTATTGCCATATAATCCTTATCTGTATTCAGATAGGCAAGTCCCATTTTGTAATGCGACTGGGAAGCATTTTCATTTTTTGCCGCGCACCCCAGGATAACAAAAATCAGTAATAAACTAAGCGCTATTCTTTTCATAAATCAACCTCAGCCCGTATAGTGTAAGATTGGGTTCATATTCTTGTATATATTTAGACTCATTTATATAAATGCTTCCCAAACCGCCCGTAGCCACAGCCATTACCGAACTGCCCCCGAACTGCTCTTCAATAATTTTTTCTATAATTCCGTCAATCATTGAGAGATAACCGAAATATACTCCCGATTTCATCGATGAAATTGTACTGTTTCCCACAACTTTCCTGCATTTCTCTATCTCTATCTCAGGCAATTTCGCCGTTTTTGAGTGCAGAGCATTTACAGACAGCTTTATACCGGGGCTGATAACCCCTCCAATATACTCGCCCTTTCTGTTTACAACATCAAAAGTTGTGGCTGTACCAAAATCAACAACGATACATGGAGCTTTGTAATATTTAATCGCAGCAGCAGCGTTAACAATTCTGTCAGCACCAACTTCCTTGGGATTTTCAAATTTAATAGGTACTCCCGTTTTAATTCCGGGACCGACAATTATGGGTTCAATGTCAAAATATTTGCGGGCAAGTTTTGTAAAGGTATAAATAAGCGGAGGTACTACACTGGAAATAACCATTCCGCTCAACTGGTCAAAATCTATCCCTCTGTTTTTAAGAAGCAGCATGATAGTGGCCGCATACTCATCCGTTGTTCTCATGGATTCCGTTGTTAATCTGCAATTGCCTGCAAGATTGCCCTGCTTATCAAAAATTCCAAACACTATATTGGTATTGCCAATATCAACGGCAAAAATCATAACCTATGTCACCAGAGTAAATTTTTGTTAGTTTACCTGATTTCCCTGCAACAATCAAGGCACCATTTGCATCGATACCTTTTTCAAAAACTTCCGTCTTTTTATTATCGATATGAATGTTAACAGGTAAGTTCATATGAGCCGAATAATCGTACCACAATTTTTCAATATTTATATCATCATCCATAAACTTGCTAAAATAATCTTCGAAAGTGTTCATGAAAAACGCCATAATTTTTTCCGGCTCAGCATTCTGCCCCGTTTCGTCCTTTATCGAAGAAGCTTGCGGGATAATCTTACCCACATCCTCAGCATTTACATTAACCCCTATACCCAGAACGATCTTTGCAAGTTTGTTCCCGTTAAATTTCGTATCAATTAATATGCCGGCAATTTTTTTGCCTGCATATACAATATCATTCGGCCATTTTAAATAGCATTTTAAATAATTTCTTAGAACATCGCATATGGCAAAACCGGCTAAAATATTAAAAGGAAGTATACGTTCGGCTTTGATTTTCGGGAGAATTAAACTAAAATATAAGTTTGCCCCTTCAAAGTCAACCCATTTCCGTCCACTCCTGCCTCTGCCGTCAGTTTGTCTGGATGCAGTTATTGCAGAGAAGACGGAGCAGTCACTCTCCATTGCCCTGTTATTAGTGGACGGCAGCGAGTCAAATACCTTTAAATTTCTACCGAAATGTTTCGTTTTCAGAAACGAATTGTACTTATCTCTGTCAAACATTGAGTCTTGTTTCAACTAATTTTAAAAGGTCTCCGGTATCGGGAGATTTAGTAAGCATTTCAACACTTTCATAATCACCAACGTTAAAATCACCCGGATTTGCAGTGTATATGATAATAGGTACTTTGCTTGTTTTTCTGATTCTCTCAAGGAATTGAACACCGTCAAGCTTAGGCATGCGTAAATCCAGTATAACAAGATCTACATCTTCTTCGCTAAAACTGATTAAAGCTTCTTCACCGTTTACGGCTGTAATTACATTGTAATTCAGGTCACAAAATTCATCACGCATCAGCAGTCTTATATTATCGTCATCGTCAACAATCAGTAGAGTTTTCAACTTATTCCTCCTGCAAAGCAGAATATATTTCTTTTTCCACAAAAAAAGCAACCAATTTTTTATCCAATTTCCCTTTTTCTGCCCCTTCCTTTAAGATCTGCAAAGCCTTATTTTCGGATACAGCTTTTTTATACGGTCTGTCTTTTGCAGTCAAGGCATCATAATATAAAAGAATCGCTCCATCTGTAAAAATTCATTTGCATTACATTTTACTTGCATATAAAATTATAACATAATTCCTTCAAAAGGGAAAAAAATATAGGAGGTTATAATGGCTACTGAAGTGGGAGAAGTTTATTACTGCGAAATATGTGGCAACAAAGTTGAAGTTTTGGAGAACGGAGCCGGTGACCTTGTTTGCTGCGGAGAAGAAATGGTATTGGTGGAATAATCAGTGAATTATCGGCGGCACAGCTTCTTTAATGTGCCGCTGCTTTTCTTCTATCATTCGATACTTTTATAACAATAATACAAACATATCTTGAATTTTGAGCTAAATTTTCTTATAAGCATACATTCAGTTCATATTAACGGAGGAAAAAATTGGCAGGACACAGTAAATGGGCAAACATAAAACATCGTAAAGCGGCTCAGGATGCAAAAAAGGGAAAGGTCTTCACAAAAGTCGCCAAGGAGATAACCGTGGCAGCTAAGCTCGGCGGCGGTGATCCCGAAATGAACCCCCGTCTGAGAATGGCACTCGACAAGGCAAAAACCGTTAATTTACCTAAAGATAACGTGGACAGAGCTATAAAAAAGGGAACCGGAGAAGGTAACGATGCAAACTTTGAAGACGTTATGTATGAAGGATACGGTCCGGAAGGCGTGGCGATACTTGTCCAGGCTCTTACGGATAATAAGAACAGAACCGTTTCCGAAGTACGCAGCACAATGGCGAAGAAAAACGGTAATATGGGTGAAGCCGGATGTGTTTCCTGGATTTTTGAAAAAAAAGGCGTGATAAACATCCCTGTTAACAATATTGGGGAAGATGAGATAATGTCGCTGGCTATCGATGCAGGTGCTGAAGATGTGGAAACGGGGGATGATTCATATGAAATAATTTGTGACCCTGCAGATTACGAGTATGTAAAAAAGACGATTGAGTCGGAAAACATTCCATACGAATATGCCGAAGTCACCATGAGGCCGAAAACAACGATCGAGGTCAAAGGAGAAAACGCTAAAAAAGTTATTAACCTTATTGAAGCACTGGAAGATCTGGACGACGTGCAGGAAGTTTATGCGAATTTCGACATAGATGACAGTGAATTAGAGGACGATTAATATTGATCATTTTTGGAATAGATCCCGGACTCAACAACACTGGTATAGGTATTCTGGACGTTTATGAGAAGAAAATATCTTATAATTCACACTATGTAATAAAGACCAATGCCAAAAATTCTCTGCCTGAGCGACTTAAAACAATTTGCTCTTCACTGCAGAATCTTTATACCGAATTTAAACCGGCGTATGCTGCTGTGGAGGATATTTTCTATTCGGTAAATGTAAAAAGTGCAATTTTATTGGGCCAAACTCGGGGGGCAATAATTGCCACTCTGCTGGGATGTGACGTGGAAATGTTTGAATTCACAGCTTTGCAGATAAAAAAATCTGTTGTGGGATACGGCAAAGCCGATAAAAATCAGGTAAAAAAACTGGTTGAGCTTCACCTGGGCAAAACATTTGATAAAAAAATCCCTCTTGATGCAACAGATGCTTTAGCCTGCGGGATTTGTCTGGGTCTGAGTTTAACAGGAAAATACAATGTTTTATAGTATTTCAGGAACTCTCACACACAAAGAACCCGGTAAAGTTGTAGTGGAAACCGGGGGTATTGCTTATGAAATCATGATTGCACTGAATACTTTTTCTGCTCTTCCGGAGTCTGGTTTTAATGTAAAACTTTATACACACCTTAATATCAGAGAAGACGGTATGTATTTATACGGCTTTTTGAATGAGCAGGAAAAACGTATATTTTTACTGTTAAACACAGTGTCCAAAGTGGGCCCCAAACTTTCACTGGCCGTATTATCCGGGATATCAACGCAAAAACTAAAAGATGCAATTTTAAGCAATGACTATCCACTTATTGCCACAATTCCGGGAATAGGTAAAAAGACTGCCGAAAGGATTGTACTGGAATTAAGGGATAAATTTGACGAAGTCTTTGAGCCGGTGGAGCAAAGAAGCTCTGCCGCTGATGATGTTTTGAGTGCTCTGGCAAATCTTGGGTACAAAAGGCAGGAGTGCAAAAATATTGTTACAAAGCTTTCAGGCGATTACGATGACTTTGAAACCCTGCTTAAAGAATCCTTAAAAAAACTTTCCAAATAACTACAACACAAATATCTCTCACACTCACTCTCACTCTCACATTCACTTCCACATTCACAGTCAATCCCTAACAGCTTTCATATAATCTTCATAAAAATTTTCTTCACTAAATAAAAGAGTATTATCAGAATGGTGCATAATTTTATTCGCCAGACCATCGATATCGTTTTTGGAATATATATTTTCTTCAGGGATTATTTCCGGTAAAACTCCGACATCTGAAGCCACCACAGGAACACCCACGGACATAAGCTCAAAAGCCACACGACAAACGGCTTCTGATCCGGTTGAGGCGACCACACCCACATCCAAAGCACTCAGACAGTCGGCAATATCATTCCGGAATCCTGTTATTTCCGAAATTTTTTCTATACCGTTTTCTCTTAAAAGATTTTTTATGTCCTCATTTGAGAGGTTAGTTTCATAACCAATCAGGACGAGACGTATATTCTTCATACCTTTGCCGTGATAAAGCTTGCTCACAGCCCTGATAAGATTCTCGTGACCCTTAACGTAATCAAACCTGCCCACAATCCCCACAACATAATCATTTCCACCGAAACCCATTTCTTCTCTTACTTTCGCTCTTCCTTTTTTACTAAAAATAAATCTTTTATTATCAACCCCTCCGTAGACAACACTGATTTTTGAGGGGCTGATGCCAAGATTTTCAATATATTTGCTTTTTATAATTTCCGCAGATGTAATAATTCTGTCACAAACAGAGTGGATAAAACTGTTAAAAAATCCTTTTTTGGGCTCGCGGATATCGCCCCGCGTTCGAATAAGTTTAAAAGACTTTTTGCTCAGGACTTTTTTAAAGGCAAAATACCAGAAAAATTCTCCCCGGTGACAATTCACCACGTCTGGATTAAAACGTTTTAAAAGTTTATTCACTTTACGCATATTACAAAAAACTTTCAGCGGATTATTCGAGTTTAGATCCAATTCTACAGTTTCAAGCGAATACTGCCGGGCTTTTTCCAGCGGGGGTGTGCCCGGTAAACCGAGGACAATAACATCATGTCCATAATCTTTCAAAATTTTTGAAAGATTTACGGCATACCAGGCAGTTGCATTGTACCATCTGACATTTACAACATGTAAAAATCTCATCCTGCTGCTTAATCAGCCTGCTTCCTCAGATAAGTGGGAATTTCAAATTCCTCCTCATCAAAATCGTCCAGCGTCTTTAATCCTCTGTCCATTTTCTTGATATTGTTAACCTTTTTAATAATAGACGAACTCTCAGGTGTGGACTTTTTCACATACTCATCCAGATTAACAGTCTTTGTACTTTCCTTAACCTTGCCTATACCCGTTGCAACTATAGTAACCTTGATTTTACCTTCCATATTCTCATCTATTACCACACCTTTATAAATTGCTGCATCATCACCGGCATTTTCATAGATCAGCTGGGCTATATTCTGGATTTCAAACATGGTCAAATCAGCTCCGCCCGTTATATTAATCAGAATGCCCTGGGAACCTCTTATATCAGCATCTGCAAGCAAAGGACTCATCAGTGCTCGTTTGGCGGCTTCTTCATCCCTGCTCTCTCCGGATGCTTCACCTATGCCCATAAGAGCCATTCCGCGGGAGCTCATAATCGCTTTAACATCGGCAAAATCCACATTTATATAGCCGTCGCTGTTAATTGTGTCCGAAATACCCTGAACACCCTGTCTTAATACATCATCGGCAATTCTGAAAGCTTCCTGAAACGAAGTGGTTTTGTCGATAATATCCAGAAGCCTGTCATTGGGAACCACGATAAACGTATCCACATGTTCCTTCAAAAACTTCATCCCCTGGTCTGCGAACTCATTTCGCCGTTTTCCTTCCCAGTAAAACGGTTTGGAAACAACGGCCACAGTTAGCGCCCCCAGATCCTTTGCAATACTTGCAATAACAGGAGCGGAACCGGTGCCGGTACCTCCGCCCATTCCGGCGGTAATAAAAACAAGATCCGCCCCCCTGAGGGCGTCTTCAATTGCTTCGGCATCTTCAACAGCGGCTTTCCTTCCCACTTCGGGATTTCCGCCCGCTCCCAGTCCCTTTGTCAGCTGCGTTCCCAGCTGAATTTTAAGCGGTGCCTTGTTTTTAGACAACGCCTGAGCATCGGTATTGGCAGAAATAAAATCCACACCGTCAATACCGGCCTTAATCATGTTGGTGATGGCATTCCCGCCGGCTCCACCAACGCCAATTACCTTAATAACTGCACCTTGTGCAATTTCCTGAAATTCAAACATAATATTCACCCCCATAAAGTTTAGAAAAACTCTCCAAACCAGCTTTTCATTCTATCCAGAACTTTTCTGAATACTTTTTCATCGCTTCCTCTGGAAATTTTTACCTGTTGATGGCCTTTTTTGGCAGCATGCTGGGTAAGACCCACACCGGTTGCATAAACAGGATTTTCCACAATATCCGTCAGACCACCGATGCCCTGAGGTCTGCCAACCCTGACCGGCACCTCAAAAATAGAAGAAGCCAGATATTCAATTCCCTCAAGGTTAGAAATACCTCCTGTCACAACGACACCGGCACCCAGAATTTCCAGAAGCTGCTTTTTCTGCAGCTCTCCCAGAAACATCTGGAAAATTTCCTCACTTCTCGCCTGCAAAATTTGAGTCAGCACAGGCCTTGAAATTTTTCTGGGAGGTCTTCCCCCCACTGAAGGCACATTTATGACTTCATCTTCGGAAACAAAATCCATCCATACACAACCGTGTTCCTTCTTAACCTTTTCCGCTTCGGATTCAGGTGTATTCAATCCGATGGACAAATCCCTGGTAAAATTATTTCCGCCAATGGAAAGAACAGCCGTATGGTAAACGGCATTCCTTTTATAAACAGCCATATCGGTTGTACCGCCGCCCCCGTCGATAAGGCATACACCGATCTCCTTTTCATCCTCCGACAACACTGCTTCACTGGAAGCAAGCTGCTCCAGAACAATATCATCCACTGAAATCCCCGCTCTTTCACAGCTCTTTAAAATATTCTGTGCACTGCTTACCGCTCCTGTAACAATATGAACATCCACTTCAAGTCTTACACCGTTCATCCCTATGGGGTCTTTTATCTCCGTTTGTCCGTCCAGAATGAACTGCTGAGGAATAACATGGAGAACTTCACTGCCGATAGGTACATCAACAGCCGAAGCAGATTCTATTGCCCTCTCCACATCTTTTCTGCTCACTTCTCTGTTTTTTACGGCGATTATACCTCTTGAATTAAAACTTTTAACGTGACCACCTGCAATACCTGCACAAACGTTCTTAACCTGAACGCCGGCCATTCTTTCGGCTTCTCGTAAAGCTTCAATTATAGCTTTAACGGTACCGTCAATATTAATTACCACTCCCTTTCTCAAGCCGGAGCTTGGCACACAACCCAGCCCTATAATATCCAAACTGTCATCGCTGTTTTTCCGTCCGATTACTGCACAGATTTTTGTAGTTCCTATATCTAAACCTGTGTAAATGTTATCCTGCTTCATTCAGCACCCCTTTTACATAAATTTTCTCAGGCACTCTTAAATCAAGATATTCAAGTGATGAATATCTCTCTGACAAAAAGTCCTTTAACCGGTAAGCTTTTAGAAAAGCTTCAGGACTGTATGAGCCTTTTATTTCATAACTGTCTTTATATATTGTAAAATAGGATTCTTTTAGAACAATCTTTTTATAGTTATTCATTGAACCCTTTTTGTAGATTTCAGCAAAATTTCTTAAATAAAGTGATCCAATAGGATCTCTCATAAAAACATTGACATCATTCTCACTGCATTTCACCTGTATTTTTTTGAAATTATATGTATAAACAAAACACTTGTTTTCATTTTTATATGTAAACAAACCCTTATTTTCATAAACAATTATTTTTACCGTAGAAGGCCAGATACGTTTTATTTCCACCCTTTCAATCCATTTGTCCTGGGTAATTTTTTCAGCGTTCACGTCAAACGTAAAAAGGTTCTCCCCCAGGTGTTTTTCGTACATTCTTTTAAGTCTTTCTCCATCTCCGTTAATTAACCCGGATATTTTAATATTTTTCACATTAAAATAATCGGAGCTGAGAATCTTTTCTTTGACATTCGGATAAGCCCAAAATGTAATAAGCAAAACAACAGTAAAAACAAAAACTGCTTTCAGCAAAAATTTAATCATGAGCTTCTCCACTCGTGTATAAAATTTCCTCCACAAGTTTATCAAAATCTATCCCCGCTTTTGCTGCTGCCTGCGGCAAAAGACTTGTCTCTGTCATCCCCGGCAGTGTGTTTATTTCCAGTATATACGGTGTATACCCACTATAAATAAAATCCACCCTTCCGTATCCCGTGCATCCGGCTGTCTCAAATGCCCTGAGTGCCGTGTTTTTAATTTCGGAGATTTCCTTCTCATTACATCCTGTATTAAAAAGATATTCTGTTTTGCCTTTTGTGTACTTGGATTCGTAGTCGTAAAAACCGCTTTTCGGTTTTATCAGGATCGGCGGTAATGCCTTATCAGCAAGAATGCCCACTGTGATCTCTTTTCCGTCTAAAAATTTTTCCACAACTATTTTGTTGTCATATTCAGAGGCAGTTTCCATAGCTCTTTTATACTCACCTTCCTGTTTTACAATGGATATGCCTATCGTCGAGCCCTCTCTGGCCGGTTTCACCACACACGGCAGAAACGGAGGCTCATTATTATCTTTTGATGCAATAATAAAGTCGGCAGTCGGAAGAGCGGCACCTCTTAAAATATATTTTAAATACGCTTTATCAAAAGCAACGCAACTTGCGGCAACTCCGGATCCGGTATAGGGAATCCCCAGAGATTCGAGAACAGCCTGAATTTTCCCGTCCTCTCCGAATTTACCGTGCAAGCCGTTGACACAAATGTCGGGCTTTATTTCCAGCAATTCTTTGAAAAAGTTATCCCCTATATCTATGAAATTAACATTTTCGTATCCGCTCTTCTTTAATGCATTGCCCATAGCTGTACCGGTGCTCAGAGAAACTTCTCTTTCACTCGAAAAACCACCGTAAAGAACTACTATTTTCTTATTCTTATCTATCATTTATCCTCCAAAACCTTAGCAAGTTCGGATGAAAAATTCGTAATATCGCCTGCGCCAAGTGTTAAAAACACCGTTTTTTGATCTCTGTAATTACTAATGTTGTCTAAAAAATCCGCCGGCTTTTCTATATAAAACACATCTTTAAATCCGTGCTTTTTTATTTCTGCAACCAGTCTCTCCGAGTTGACATTCTCTATCGGATCTTCGCTGGCAGCATAAATATCACTCACATAAAGCTCATCTGCATCGAAAAAACATTTTGCAAAATCTGTCATTAAGGCCGATGTTCTAGAATATCTGTGCGGTTGAAAAATAGCAACTATCCTGTAATCGTGGAAAGCCTCCCTGACTGCCCTAAGGGTGGTGAAAATTTCCGTAGGATGGTGACCGTAATCATCAATTACTTTGACGTTATCGCTGTCAAGTTTAAGGGTCAGTCTCCTCTGTACCCCCTGAAAATTTTCCAGTCCTTTCTTAATTCTGCTAAAGGGAATTTCAAGCTCAAAACCCACTGCTATTGCAGCCAAAGCATTGAGGACATTGTGTTCACCGGGAAGAGCAAGTTTAACTCTACCAAGCTTTTCACCGTGTAATGAAACCTCAAAAGATACAGAAAAGCCTGTACGCTTTATATCATAACCGCTCACATCAGCTTTCGCACTCAATCCGTAAGTTGTAAATCTCTTTTCAATATAAGGAATGATATCTGTTACATTCATATCATCGATGCAAAGAATATTTACACCGTAAAAAGGAACCTTGTTAGCAAAACGGATAAATGCATTTTTCAAATCGTCCATATCTTCATATGCATCCAGATGCTCAAGGTCTATATTTGTAATCACAGAAACTGTCGGATAAAGAATAAGGAATGATCTGTCACTCTCATCCGCTTCGGAAACCATAAATTCGCTTTTTCCCACTAAGGCATTGTTGTAATCCCTGTTAAGACGCCCCCCTATCACTACAGTCGGGTCAAAATCGGCATAATAAAGAATTTCGCCAATCATGGAAGTGGTGGTTGTCTTTCCGTGACTACCGGCAACTACTATTGAATATTTCATACGCATCAGTTCCGCAAGCATTTCCGCCCGTTTAATAACAGGGATATAGTTATCTCTTGCCTGTACAAGTTCAGGGTTGTCCATTTTAACGGCAGATGAATATACAACAAGATCAGCTCTGCCGACATTATCCGCACTGTGTCCCTGTACAACGTCAATTCCGAGACTTGTAAGCCTTTCCACCGTGGAATTTCTGGCGGTATCTGATCCGGTCACGATAAAACCCAGATTGTGAAGTACTTCCGCTATACCGCTCATGCCTATTCCGCCGATACCAACAAAATGTATTTGCTTAATTTTGCCAAACATTACACAAACCCCATTTCCGATAATATAATCTCGGAAGCATTAAACCTTTTCATGGATGCCAGTTTCTGTGAAAAATCGTTATAGTTTTCAAATAATGACATTATTTTTTTACAAAATTTTTCAGGAGTTGCTTCATCTTCTGTAAGCACATACCCATAGCCATGCTCCTCAAAAAACTTAGCATTAAAATACTGATGATTATCGGCTGCCAGTTTGAGCGGTATAAAAACAGCCGGACGTTTTGCATACATAATTTCATAAACAGATCCGGAGCCCGCTCTGGAAACCACTATATCACTCCACTTCAAGACGTCCCCGATATCGTTCACATAATCCGTTACTTCCAGATCTTCACCTTCGTATCTGCCGTATTTCGCTTTATACCCATCAACGGTTTCATCATAAAGCATGTATCCAGTTTGATGTTTAATCTCTATTCCTTCTTTTCTCAGTCGTTCAAAAGATTCAATCATCAGCCTGTTAATAAAACGGCTACCCTGACTTCCGCCAAGCACCAAAAGATGTCCGGAGTGCTGATATTTAGGCTCAATTTCAGCAATACTTTGGCGCACAGGATTTCCCGTTAAAACCGCTGCCGGTATTTTCATATTTTTTATCTCAAAGCTTAAAAATACTTTTTTCGCAAATTTGACAAAAAATCTGTTAGCAAAACCCATAACGGAATTCTGCTCATGAACATAAATTTCACATCTTTTTAACAGAGCAGCCAGACCTGCGGCAGCAGATGCAAAACCGCCCAGAAGGAGCACTTTGTCATTGCGCTTTATAAGTTTCATATTTTTCAAAACCTGAACAAACAATTTTGAAAAACTTTTTATTTTGTATAAAAGCCCTTTTCCTTTTACCGGCGTGACATTCTGAACTATAAAAGGATAATTCTGAGACGAGAGAATTTTACTGTCCACATCCCTGTTAGAAACCATAAAAATGATGTCCACTTTTTCTCTCTCCAGTTTTTCCGCAATGGCGATACCGGGATAAAGATGGCCTCCGGTTCCGCCTCCGGCCAGTACTACTCTCATCGTTCCCCCGCGCTTCTAAAAATGATGCCAAGTAAAAAAAGCTGAAAAACCATTGCCGAGCCTCCGTAACTCACAAAGGGCAGTGGTATACCTTTTGTAGGAGTTAAGCCCAAAACAACACAGAAATGTATAACAGCTTGGTAGAAAAGGACAAAACAGAGCCCCATCGTCAGATATCTTTTGTACCTGTCCACATGGGATGCCGCTATTCTAAGACCACAAACAAACAACATCAAAATCAGTATCACCACTGCAGCGGCTCCAACCATACCGAATTCCTCAGCAATAATCGCATAAATAAAATCAGTATGGGCTTCAGGCAGGAAATACAGTTTTTGTGAACTGTTTCCCAATCCTTTTCCGAAAATACCCCCGCTTCCCACAGCGATAAGAGACTGAATAAGCTGATACCCTGCGGTATCACTGTATTTCCACGGATCTATAAAACTTAAAATACGCTCTTTTCTGTATCCCATCATTACAAGAGAGCCGATTAAAGGCAGTATAAATGCAATACCTGCCACCAGATGTTTCATATTCATTCCGCCTATAAAGAGAAGGGTTCCTGATACAGCTATCAACAAAAACGCAGTACCGAAATCAGGCTCAATCAAAACAAGTGATGCCAGAAAACCCAGCATCAGACTGGCGGGCAGAAATCCTTTAACAAAAACTTTTACTTTCTGATCCTTTTTATCAAGATAATGTGCAAGATAAAGCACCACAGTGAATTTAGCCAGTTCCGACGGCTGAAGGCTTATAAAAGGCAGATTTATCCATCTGTGTGCCCCGTTTATTGCGGGAAAAGCAAAAACAGACAAAAGAAGTACAACCGTAAGAAAATATATTAAAACAACGAGCTTTCTGTATACATACAAGGGTGTTGAGTAGCTGATATACATAAAGATGAGCCCAACAACCATAGCTATAATCTGTTTATAGAAAAAGAACGACTCAGCTCTGCCGATGCGTACAGCCTGAAGGGAGCCTGCTGAAAAGATAAATGTCAGTCCAATGACAAGGAGCACAGCAACAGAAACAAACATATAAAAGCGCTCATCCTTATATTCAAACATTTAGACCGCACCCCTTCAGTTTTTTATTTACTGCATCTTTAAAATATTTCCCACGCTCCTCAAAATTACTGAAACTGTCGAAACTGGAGCACCCGGGGGATAGTAACACTGTGTCGCCTGCCTCTGCAGATAAAAATGCATTCTCAACCGCTTCATCAAGACTGCCGCAAATTTTCACTTCTGCCTCAACATTTCCTTCAAACTGGCTATTAAGTGAATGAGCAGCCTCCCCAAACAAAACAAGTTTCTTTACCCTCTTATTGATCATTTTTGTTATTCCCGTATAGTCAGCGTCTTTAATCCGGCCACCCATAAGAAGTATTACATTTCCGCCCACTGCATTTAAAGCTGTCATAGTAGATTCCGGATTAGTACTTTTCGAATCATTTATGTATTGTATTCCCCCTGATTCCGCGAATTTTTCACATCTTTGTTCAAGGGATTTCAGTGAGGATGCAATCGCCGAGACATCACCTTTTAAACCGTACACTTCATCAGCCAGACACATTGCAAAAGCCAGATTGAGCACATTATGCCTGCCGGGGAGTGAATACGAACTGATATCAGCATAAAACCTGCCGAAATCCAGGATATTATTCTTGATAACGGGAAACTTTTTCAATTCGGGATCTATAAAGTTTACACTTTTTGAAATATTAAAATCCTCAAAAACAGTGGATTTAAGAAGATAGGACTTATCTGCGTCAGCAAATTTAAGAGCCGCCAGTTTTGAGGCGGTGTAGCTCTTCATATCCCTGTATCTGTCCAAATGATCCGGTGTAACATTGCATATACAAAAAGCATCCATTCTAAAATTTTTAAGCAGGTCGATCTGATAGCTGCTGAGTTCCACTACATAAATATTGTAATTATTCTCCGCAACAACTTCGCTGAAGGTTCTGCCTATATTGCCGCAGTAAACCGCATCAGCCCCGGCCTGCTTCAAAATCTGCCAGGTAAGATAAGTAATTGTGGATTTACCGTTTGTTCCCGTAATTCCGACTATTTTCACATCAGATGACAGAGATTCATATGCGATTTCCACCTCACTGGTAACTTTATTTACAGGAATATTAATCGTATCAGGAGCAATCCCGGGACTCACAATTACTTTATCATATCTATCAAAATCACATGAAGATACAGAAGGATACGATTGAATTGTATCGTCAAAAATATCACTATTGTGAATATTTTTGCTTTTCAGTAATTTTTCAGCGCCGCGGCCGCTGATTCCGTAACCCAGTAAAGCGTATCTCACATTATCACCTTAATTTAAGTGTACTTATTGCTATCATTGCCAGCATAAATGCCAGAATCCAGAAACGTACTATAATTTTCGGTTCTTCCCACCCTTTTAGCTCAAAATGATGGTGAATGGGAGCCATCCGGAAAAGGCGCCTGCCCTTCGTAACCTTAAAAAAGCCGACCTGCATAATGACCGAAACCGTTTCGATAACAAAAACACCCCCGACAATCGCCAGTACAATCTCATGTTTCGTTATCACAGCGACAGTGGCCAAAGCCGCACCAATTGAAAGACTCCCCACATCTCCCATAAAAACCGTCGCCGGAAACGTGTTATACCAAAGAAACCCGAGCCCTGCACCGAGCATAGCCCCGCAGAATACTGCCAGTTCTCCGGAACCTTCCACATAGATAATCTGCAGATAATCGGCAAATTGAACGTGACCGGTAACATATGAAAATAAAATAAAAGTTCCGAAAGCAATTACAGAGGGCATTGTTGCAAGGCCGTCTAACCCGTCCGTCAGATTGACAGCATTGGAAGTACCCACAATTACAAAGAGAGCAAACAAAATATAGAAAAAAGACAGGTCGAATACCATATTTTTAAAGAACGGAAGAGCCAGTTTGGTGGCATCTCCGCTTTCATCGACAATTATTATACTTACCACTGCAAAAGCAGCAATAACAAGCTGTAGAGAAAATTTAACCGATGGTTTCATCCCCTCGGGATCCTTTTTTACCGTTTTTATATAATCATCCGCAAATCCAAGCACACCCGTTGTAATGAAAACAAAAAGTACAATCCATATATAGAGATTCGTTAAATCTGCCCATAACAGTGTAGAAAACAAAGCTGTCAGAATTATCATAATTCCACCCATTGTAGGTGTACCCTCTTTTTCTCTGTGACGGGCGGGCTCATATCCTTTTGCCTTCTGGGAAAGCTGCATCTCTTTTAATGTATTTATCAGATATCCTCCGACGAAAAGACTTATAAGCAGCGATGTAATGATTGCATAAGCAGTACGAAACGTTATGTACTTGAAAACATTAAACAGTATAAAATGTTCGCTTAGCGGATAGAGCAGATTATACAGCACTTTTATCTTTCTCCTTTAAAAACTCCACAATATCTTCAAACTTTTGCGACCTGCTTGCCTTAACAAGAAAAATTCCCTCATCCAGCTTTGACAGATAGCTTTTCAGATCGCTTTTATTTTTAAAAATTTTCACGTTCTCACTTTCATTAAATGCGGTATAGCTTTCACCGGTAAAAAGAAACGTGATATCACCCAGTGAGCGTGCCACGGAAAAAAGCTCGTTACAGAATTGATCAGCAAACTTCCCGATTTCCGCCATTTCACCAATTACCGCATATTTTTTGTTTCTTCGTATTTTATGAACATCTTCTATGGCAGCCAATATTGAATCAAAACTCGCATTATACGAATCATCGATTATCGAAACCTTTCCATCTTTATTAATGAATGTCCCTCGCCCGTCTAACGGTCTAAAACCTGCTATGGCTTCAAAAATATCATTATAAGGTATATTCAGCCTGATACCAACGGCTACAGGGGTAAGAGAATTCGTGGCAAAATGCTCATACACATGATTAATTCTGAACTCATATTTTTCATCTCCGAATCCCACAATGTAATCAATATGGTTGTTGTGTCCGATTTCTTCTATTCTTATCTCATTGTCCTTATCATCGCCGAAATAGTGAATATTCAGTTTTTCTGTCAAATTGTTGTCCGTTTCAAAATCATTCATATATTTTTTGCAGCTATTATGAAGCCAAACCTCACCGTTTAGCCTGCCCTTACCGCGGGACTCCGGAAGAGAATTAAGAATACTGAGCTTTTCCCGGGCGAGTGCGTTTATATCTTCAAACATCCCTATATGAGACATTCCGATATTTGTCACAACAGCAGCATCGGGTTTTATATACTCACTCAAAAACTTCAATTCACCGTAGCTGTTGGTTCCGAGCTCAAATATTGCGTATTCCGAATCCAAGTCGATATTGGATGCAGAATACGCAACACCGAGTTTATTGTTGAAATTTTTAAAAGATTCATAAACCGGATATTTTCTGCCTATAACAGAAGCCAGCATTGATTTAGTGCTGGTTTTGCCGGCACTACCCGTAACAGCTATTTTTTCACCTTCATAGCTTCCAACCATGTATCTGCCGAAATTCTCAAGAGCCTTTTGGGAATCCTTCACAAGAATTTTGTTGGGATATTTAAGCTCATAAAAATCTTCCTTATCATCCATAACAACAAAAATCGCACCTTTCTCTATAGCCTCTTTTGCAAAATCATTGCCATCAACGTGCTCACCCTTAAGGGCAAAAAATATGTCCGAATACTCCACTCGCCTGCTGTCAATTTCCACTCTTCTGAAAAACACTTTTACGGTGGAAAGGTGACAGTCAATGATATCAACAAAAATATCCAAAGGCTCACAAACCGGCACTTTCTTCCTCCAGAAGTTTTTTTATCTCTTGCCTGTCATCAAAGTGAATCGTTTTATCTTTTAATATCTGATAATCCTCGTGCCCTTTACCTGCCACAAGAATAATATCTTCTTCTTCAGAAATTTCATAAGCATGTGTTATGGCTTTCCGTCTGTCAGGGATAACATCATAAGAAGTGCTGCCGGCAAATCCGGTCTCAATGTCCTGAATAATAGCAGCGGGATCCTCCGTTCTCGGATTATCGCTTGTAACAATAATCCTATCGGAATAGGTCTCAGCTGCTTTTGCCATTCTGGGTCTTTTGGTTTTGTCCCTGTCTCCGCCGCAGCCGAAGACTGTAATAAGGCGATTTTTCTTTAATCCGGCAAGGGACAGTAGCACATTTTTTAATGCATCATCCGTGTGTGCATAATCCACAAAAAAATATCTGTTGTTAACCACTATCTTTTCAAGTCTGCCGGGTATATTTTTAAGATTCTTAATTCCATCATAAGTGGCTGTATTCGGGACACCAAGTATCTTTGAAGCCGCAGCCGCTGCCAGAATATTGTAAATATTATGAGTACCCACCATATTCGACTGCAGCTTCAATCCGTTACCGCTTACAGCCGAGAATGTTACACCGTCCAGGCTGTTTTTAATGTTGGATGCTTTGAAATCAGCGCTGTTTTCAACAGCGTATGAATAAACAGGAATCTCGGTCATTCCAATAAGCTTTTTACCGTAAAAATCATCCATGTTTATCAAACTCTTGCATGAATATTCAGGATTAAACAGCTTCTGCTTAGCCTGATAATATTTTTCCATACTTTCATGATAATCCAGATGATCACCCGTCAAATTTGTAAATATCGAAAGATCAAAACAGGTGCCGTAAAGCCGCTCCTGTTCAAGAGCATGGGAAGAAGCCTCAATACATATTGCTTTCGCTCCCTTTTCGATCCCTTCACTCATCATTCTGTAATATTCATAAGAAGAAGGTGTGGTTGTTTTAGCCTGATAAATTTTATCAACAACTTTGTATTCCGTTGTCCCTAATCTGATCACCTTAATTCCGTTTGTTGAAAAAATACTGTCCAGCAGATAATTTATTGTGGTTTTGCCGTTAGTTCCGGTGACCGCAATCTTCAGAATACTGTCATCCTTTATATCAAAATAATTTTTGGACATCATTGCCAATGCCCTTCTGCCTGAATCAACAACTACATGGGGCACATTATCCATAGGTCTTTCGGTAACAAAAACTGCGATTTCTCCGGTTTTTGCAATATCATTGATAAAGTCATGGCTGTCTGAACCCGTACCTTTATATGCAACGAAAACCGAATTCTTTTTCAGAAATCGACTGTCAAAAGATATATCCTCCACTTCTGTGTTGAGGATATCAGTTTCTCCCGACAGAACATTAACACCTTTAAGAAGCTTTTTTAGTTTCACTGCTTACCCTTAATCGTTGTATTTTGTAACCTTTATTCAACATTATCTGCTCAGCAATTGATTCAAATGTATATGCTGCGGTGGAGCCCCCGTAAATAGAAACGCTCGGAGAATCATAGATCACTATCATTGCTACTTCGGGAGAGGTGGCCGGGAAAAATCCAACAAAGCTTGCCACATAGTTTTTATAGGAATATCTGCCTTTATCAATCAGAAATTTCTGTGCAGTGCCCGTTTTACCACCGATATCAACATAATCGCTTGAAGCGTTCACACCCGTTCCGTTATCCACAACCTTTTTAAGGAGCATCTGTAGAGTTTTTGCACTATTTTCACTAAGCCACTTTTTCGATTTTATATCAGGCTTGAAAACCTCCTCGCCCTTTACTGCCTTTTTTATCAGATGCGGAGAAACCAAAACTCCGTCATTGGCAACAGCCGCATAATACTGCAAAATCTGTAAAGGTGTGACATAAATCTCCTGCCCTATTGAAATTGAAGGTTTGGACAGTCCTGACCATTTATCATAATCTCTTAACAACCCTTTTTCCTCAGAAACCCCCAAGACATCTGAACTTTCACCAAAACCCACTTTTGACAAAAATTTGTGGAATTTTTTTCCACTTGCTTCACTAATGAGCTTAACTGTGCCGATATTGCTGGAATTTATAATTACCTCTGAAGCTTTTAGTTTGTCATAATCGTGTACATCGTTGTAAGTATGACCATAAACTGTATACCTGCCGTTTTCACAGTCCACTTGTTTATTAAGGTTTAAGTTCTCATTCTCAAGAAGAAAACCGAAAGTTATAGCTTTAAAAATTGAGCCCGGCTCGAAAAGGTAGTTTGTGAGCATGCTTTTCCAGGTTGATTTCGAATATTTTTCAAAACTATCCGGGTCATAAGAGGGATAAGAAACACTGAAAATTATTTCTCCTGTATTCACATTAATACCTGCTGCAATTGCTTTTTTGGCACCGAAACGTTTCATATCTTTTTTAAGGATAATTCCCGCTGTCTCCTGAATTTCAGAGTCTATAGTAAGATAGACCCCCTTTGAGCTTTCCGAAATATATTCTTTATCTTTTAGAAGTATAGGCCTGTTGCGGCTGTCCCTTAAATATATTACATTCGTTTTTTCACCTTTGAGTTTTTTATCCAAAGCATACTCAACACCCTGAAGTCCCTGGTTATCCACCCCTGTAAACCCTACGATTTTTGCCACATTTTCACCTTTGGGATAATATCTGTTTTCCTGCAGGATATAGTGTATATAGGGATACCTTCCCGATATTTTTCTTGCTTTATCCACCTTGATGTTTCTGATAAGCCAGATAAAACCTTCTCTTTTTCTCAAATAATTGTAATTTCTGCTGTTCATATTCAAATTATAATCCTTTAAAATAAGCTTTATTCTGTAAGGATCTTTTATATCTCTTCCATAAACATAAAGTGAGGCAGCTTTTTTATTTTCCGCCAAAACAGCACCTCTCCTGTCATAAATCAGCCCTCTGTTTTTTAAAAGCTGTACCTTCCTTAACGACTGATTTTCCGCGTAATTGAGATAATCTTTATGTTTATAAATCTGCAAATATATTAATCGGACAAAAATCGACAGAATTACTATGCTTAATAAGACCAAAACAAAAGAAAGTTTAAACCTCTCATTCCACATAATATACCTTTGTATGTTCGGGAAACTTCAACCCCATCGATCTTCCCTTTTTATACAATCTGTCTTTATCAACCAAAGTGTTATATGTTTCCTGCAATGACTGCAGAGTAATCTCTTTACTTTCTATTTTTGCAGATAATCGTGAAATATCGTATCCGACATTAATATACTTTTGCTTAATAACAATTATTGTAAAAACAATAACCACTAAAACCATAATTTTGAGCATTAAACTGAGCCCAATGTTTGCAGAGCCGGCTTTTATAGTTGCTTCGTTGTGTTTCATATCACTTTCTCCGCAACTCTCATCTTTGCGCTTCTGCTGAGAGGATTTCGTTTGATTTCACTTTCCTTTGGTGTTATCGGTTTTTTGGTAATAATCCTGAATGTCTTTTTCTTGTCACATCTGCATTCAGGGAATTCCGGCGGACACACACAATCTTTAGCATAAAAGTTAAGCATATCCTTAACAAGTCTGTCTTCCAGAGAATGAAAGGATATAAAAACAACGCGCCCGTCTTTTTCCACAATCTTCTCAATTTTATTAAGCAGTGATTCTATCGACTCCAGCTCTTTATTGATAAATATCCGTATCGCCTGAAAACTTTTCGTGGCCGGGTTCTGACCGTGTTTATGAAATTTTTTCGGAACCGCTTCCGAAATTATTGAGGCCAGTTCTGACGTTGATTCTATCTTTTTTAACACTCTTTTTTTTACTATTGAATTGGCAATCCTTGAAGCAAAAGGCTCTTCGCCGTATTTTTTTAATATATTCACCAGTGTTTCTTTGGGATAATTGTTAATCACTTCATAAGCTGTAATCTTATCATTACTGTCCATACGCATATCAAGAAAACCGCTTTTTCTGAATGAAAACCCTCGCTTTTCATCCATCAACTGATAATTTGACAGGCCGAAATCAGCATAAAGACCTGTTACCTGACGAATATGAAGTTCTTTCAACACAGAATTCACATCTGCGAAATTTGACCTGACAACAGTCACATTTTCACATCCGACAAACATTTCTCTCAGTCTTTTTACTGCATCTTCATCCCTGTCCAGAATAATCAGCCTCCCGCCGGAAGACAGTTTTTTATAAACTCTCAGGGCATGGCCACCGCCCCCGCCTGTACAATCCACATATATCCCCTGAGGGTTTATTGCCAGATTTTCAATTAACTCCTCGATCAAAACAGGTTTGTGCATAGCTCACCGGCCTATAAATTTAGTTCCGGAAATTCTTCGCTTATCGAATCAAATAGATTTTCAACATCAATATCTTCGAACTCCTGATCCCATTTAGACTTAGGCCAGATCTCAATTTTATTCATATGGCCGACAATAACACACTCTGAATTCAAACCTGTTTTTTCCCTGAGCATATTGGGAATTAACACTCTACCCTGTCTGTCAATGGAACAGTCTTCAGCAGTTGAATATAAATACCTTAAGAATTTTTTCCCCTGAGCATCTCTGGGCGGATTTTCCTCCCACATTTTTTCCAGCTTCTGCCATTCATATATGGGGAATGCCGCTATATGGCTGCCCAGCGTAACAAGTATTAATGATTCATCTCCATACTTAGTCTTAAGGACATCCCTGAATTTCGATGGGATACTTACTCGACCTGCATCATTAATTGTGTGAAAGCTTTTGCCCTTAAAACTTGTCGGAGTTTTCATAACATTATATACCATTTTATGACATTTTATACCAAATAATACATGAATATTCCAAATAGTGTCAAGTTTAATTGAGTAAATAATTTACAGACGTTATTTGTTATCTGATAATTAAGTTTATTATCAATACATTAACTCCTGAAAAATCTTTTATAAAAAAATTAAGATTAGAGATTTAAGAGGTTTTTCTGGATTTAATAAGGTTATAAAAATGATGTGACTGTGAAGTAAAGAAAAGTACTTTAGAAGAATGCAAGCAAATCAAGCTTAACAATTATTTCTGTATAGCATTCATTATTACCGAGCACATAAATTTTTATGTGCTCGGTGCTCGGTTATTTATATCTTTCTGCAACACTGACCCTGTTAAGTTCTCTGGCCAGTTCAGCTTCAGCCTTGCTAAATTTATGTGATTCTTCCTGTCTTGCAGCTTCAAGGTCTTTCTCTTTTTCAACTTTTCTTCTGATGGCTTCTTCCAGATCAATCTCTCTTCCGAGTTCAGCACCTTCAGCAAGTATTATCACCCTGTTATCATTGACTTCCAGAAACCCTCTGTCAATGGCTGCATATTCAGTGGTGTTATCATGTTTATAGGCCAGCTCCCCTATATTGAGAGCAGTTAAAAACGGGGTGTGATCAGGCAATACTCCGAAATCACCTTCCACCCCCGGGGCAATAACTTCATCCACCTCAATATCCAAAAGTTTTCTTTCAGGTGATACCAATTCAAGTTTAAGCTTTTCAGCCATAATTATCCTCTTGTCTTAAGCTGTTCTGCTTTTTCTAAAGCCTCATCTATTGTTCCAACAAGATAAAAAGCCTGTTCAGGAAGATCATCGTGTTTACCGTCAAGAATTTCTTTAAAACCTTTGATTGTTTCACTTAATGTTACATATTTCCCGGACATACCGGTAAACTGTTCTGCAACAAAAAACGGCTGAGAAAGGAATCTCTGTATTCTCCTAGCCCTTGCAACAGTCAGCTTATCCTCTTCAGTTAATTCCTCCATACCTAGAATCGCAATAATATCCTGCAATTCCTTATATCTTTGGAGAACCCTCTGAACCTCTCGGGCTACATCATAATGCTCTTTACCGACAATGTTGGGATCGAGAATTCGCGAAGTAGAATCGAGCGGGTCAACAGCAGGATAGATTCCAAGCTCTGCAATCTGTCTTGAAAGAACTGTTGTAGCATCCAGGTGGGCAAAAGTTGTTGCCGGAGCAGGGTCAGTAAGGTCGTCAGCAGGAACATAAACAGCCTGAACAGAAGTAATAGACCCTTTCTTGGTTGAAGCAATCCTCTCCTGCAATTCACCCATCTCCGTGCCGAGTGTCGGTTGGTAACCAACAGCAGAAGGCATCCTGCCCAAAAGAGCAGAAACTTCCATACCAGCCTGGGTAAATCTGAATATGTTATCAATAAACAAAAGAACATCCTGGCCTTCAACATCTCTGAAATACTCAGCAATAGTCAATCCGGTGAGACCAACTCTCATCCGTGCACCAGGGGGCTCGTTCATCTGCCCGTAGATCAAAGCCACTTTTTCCAGAACGCCTGACTCCTGCATTTCAAGCCAAAGGTCATTACCTTCCCTTGTCCTTTCACCAACACCGCAGAAAACGGAATAACCACCGTGCTGTTTTGCAATATTGTTGATAAGCTCCATAATAAGTACCGTTTTACCAACACCGGCACCTCCGAAAAGACCGGTTTTCCCGCCTTTAGTGTAAGGTTCAAGAAGATCAATCACTTTAATACCGGTCTCAAGAATTTCATTACCGGTATCCTGATCTTCCAGTTTAGGTGCTTCTCTGTGAATAGACCAATGATCATCAGCGTCCACTTCACCCTGTTCATCAACAGGTTCACCGATAACGTTAAGGATTCTTCCCAACGCATTTTTTCCCACAGGCGCAGTGATAGGTTTTCCCGTATTTTCCGCTTCAATGCCTCTTACGAGACCTTCTGTGGTTGTCATGCCGACTGATCTTACAGTGTTTTCTCCAAGATGTTGTTCAACCTCGCAAACAACAATATCACCGCTTATCGGGTTCTTAATTTTCAAAGCTGTGTAAATTTCCGGTAATTGACCATCTTCAAAGTGGACATCAACAACCGGTCCAATTACCTGAACAATTTTCCCTACATTTGCCATTATTTACACTCCATTATCATAGTATTATTTTAAAGCTTCCGCTCCGTTAACAATATCAAGTATTTCTGTGGTAATTGCAGCCTGTCTGGCTTTATTATAGCTAAGCGTGAGCTTTTTAATCATTTCGCCCGCATTACGTGTCGCATTATCCATTGCGGCCATTCTGGCTCCGTGCTCACCGGCCACAGACTCTAATATGCAGCTGTAAATGGTAAAATTTATAAAGCGGGGTATAATTTCTTTCACAAGTGTGTCCGGATCAGGCTCATATAAATAATCCACAACTGGTTCATCCGTCTCTTCCTCAGTTTCAAAATCTAACGGAAGAATCTTCTTTACCTTTGCAACCTGTGAAGCTACGGATTTAAACTCATTGTATACAACATAGAGCTCATCAATCTCATCATCGTTAAAAAGTTTTACAGCGGAATCACCAATAGTTATTGCATCATCGTATGTAATCTTCCCGCCGAATGAAATAAATTTTTCCTCTATTTCATAATCTCTTCTTTTTACATATTCATGGCCGTTTTTTCCGACACATATAAGTTTAAAATTTTTGTCAGAATGCTCATGACGGAGTTTAGAAAACAGCTTATTAACATTAGTGTTAAAAGCACCGCACAAGCCCCTGTCAGAGGTAATAACTATCACACCTACATTTTTTACTTCTTCCTTAGGCTGCAGCAACTTGTGTATTTCTGGGCTTACACGTTTGCTGATATTTTTTACAACCTCATAAATCTTATCGGCATAAGGCAGGGCTGCTTCCATTGCTTCCTGAGCTCTTCTCAGCTTAGCAGCCGACACCATTTTCATGGCATTGGTAATCTTCTGCGTATTTTTTACCGAAGCAATTTTTCTTTTAATATCCCTCATTCCAGACATATATAAACCTCAACGTTAGGAAGAAAACTGTTTCTTGAATTCTTCAACAAGTTTTTCTAATTTCTCTGTTAATTCATCCGAAAGTTTCTTCTCTTTCTTTATGCTTTCAAGTACATCAGGATAATTTGATTTGGCAAAGGATATGAGCTCTTTTTCAAAACGGGTTATATCTTCAACAGCTATATCATCAAGATACCCGTTAACACCGGTGAAAATGGAAAGAACCTGTTCTTCAACAATAATAGGCTCATACTGTCCCTGCTTAAGCAGCTCAACAAGTCTTTCACCTCTGCTTAGCTGAGCCTGGGTTGCCGCGTCAAGATCACTGCCGAACTGTGCAAAAGCAGCAAGCTCTCTGTACTGGGCAAGATCCAGCCTGAGTCTTCCTGCCACCTGTTTCATCGCTTTAATCTGAGCTGAACCACCAACCCTTGAAACCGAAAGACCAACGTTAACAGCAGGCCTGATACCGGAGTTAAAAAGATCTGTTTCAAGATATATCTGACCGTCCGTAATCGAAATAACGTTTGTGGGGATATATGCTGAAACGTCACCAGCCTGTGTTTCAATTATAGGAAGTGCAGTTAGCGAACCCGCACCGTATTCATCACTAAATTTAGCAGCTCTCTCCAAAAGTCTTGAATGAAGATAGAATACATCACCAGGAAAAGCTTCACGCCCCGGAGGTCTCCTGAGAAGCAGGGAAAGCTGTCTGTAAGCAGTAGCCTGTTTGGAAAGGTCATCATATATAAGCAGAGCGTGCTTGCCTCTGTCTCTGAAATATTCGCCCATTGTACATCCTGCAAAAGGCGCAATAAACTGCAGCGGAGCCGGTTCACTTGCTGTAGCGGAAACCACAATGGTGTAATCCATCGCTCCGTGCTTTTCCAGTGTATCCACAACCCGGGCAACAGTAGAACGTTTCTGACCGATTGCCACATAGACGCAGATTACATCTTCATCTTTTTGATTTAAAATTGTATCAATAACAACAGCGGTTTTACCGGTTTGTCTGTCACCGATAATGAGCTCCCGCTGTCCTCTTCCGATCGGAATCATTGAGTCAATTGCTTTTATACCCGTCTGCAGAGGTTCTTCCACCGGCTGTCTTTTAACAATACCGGGAGCAATTTTTTCAATATCGTCATACTCATCGGTTTCTATTTTTCCTCTGCCGTCCAAGGGTTGACCAAGGGGGTTAACAACCCTTCCCACAAGGGCTTCACCAACAGGTACGGAAGCAATTCTTCCCGTTCTTTTTACGACATCGCCCTCTTTGATATGCTCGTAATCGCCCATAATAACGATACCGACATTATCTTCCTCAAGGTTGAAAACGATCCCGTAAACACCTCCGGGAAACTCAACAAGTTCACCGGCCATTGCATTATCAAGACCGTAAACTTTGGCTATACCATCACCGGCACTCAAAATGGTACCGACTTCTTCCACCTGAACCTTCTGTTCAAAGTTTTCAATTTGATCTTTAATAATCTTACTTATTTCTTCTGCCCTGATCTGCATATAACCTAACTCCTTATATGTTATTATCTAACCTGTCATTTCTTCTTTTAGTTTTTCAAGCTGACCTTTAACACTGGCATCATACTGTGTACTCTTAATCTTCGCCAGAAATCCACCGAGCAAAGACGGGTCCTTTTCCACTTTCACGGACACTTTTTTACCTGTTATTTCATTGAGTTTACCAACCAATTCGTTTTTAATCTTCTCATCCATATCAATTACCGACTTAACATCGGCTACCGCCTCACCAAGACTGTCTCTATAAGCATCTGAAAAGCTTTCGGCTACATTTTCCAATTCATCAAGACGGTTTTTCTCCACCAGAAGCTTCATAAAAGAGAGCAAAAGATCAGATATAACACTCTTTTCTCTTAATTCTGAAAAAACGGCGCTTTTGCTTTCCTTAGGGATCAACGGATTTTTAACCAGCTCCCTGAATTCAGCATTGGAAACATAAAAATTCATCAAGCTGTTCAACTCATCTAACGCTTTGCTGACCTCATTCTTTTCCGAAGCTAGTTCAAACAAAGCACCGGCGTAACGTTTCGATATAACAGTACCTATCAATTTGTCACTCCTATTTTAGCAATATAATTTTTCACCAGCCTCTTTTGCATATCATCAGTAAGGCGCTTTTCAATTTTTTGCTCGGCCAGTTCAAAAGCAAGCCTTGCAGCTTCCTCTCTGAGCTCAGCTTTGGCCCTGTCGAGATCAGACTGGATCATATCTTCTGTAGACTTTTTTAGTTTGGCAATATTGTTCTCTGCATCTTCTAAAATATTTTCCCTTTCCGAATCTGCCTGTTTTTTGGCACGATCTTTCATTGTCTGAAGCTCTTTTTCCATCTGCTGAAGTTTAAGCTTATAATTTGTAAGTTCTATCTCAGCATTTTCTTTTGCCTTTTCAGCATTTTCAATCGATTCTTCTATCTGCTTTGTTCTGTTATTTAAGAAATTAATGAGCGGATCTTTTAAAAACTTATAAAGAATTGCCACAAAAACAACAAACACAATGATTCTCCATACCAATCCCATGAAATCAGGACCGTGACTGCCGCCTTCTTCTGCCGCCATCAGCATTGAAGGTAAAAGCAATATATTAAACAAAAGAACCAATCTATTCATTACAAACCCCTCCTTACGCCACTTTGCCAATAATTTTATCGACTATTTCATCAGCCATATTCTCTGCATCGGACTTCAGTTTTGCCTTAGCTTCATCTTTTTGTTTCTCAAGATCATTTCTCGCATTCTCAAGTTTCTCATCCATCTCGGTTTTAACCTTAGCATACATCTTTTCCGCTTCCTGAATAGCCTCGTCTTTAACCTGTTTATGATAATCGGCTGCTTCCTGCTTCACATGCTCAAACTTTTCCTCGTATTCAGTTTTATATTTTTCGACTTCTGATCTCAGCTTAGCAGCCTCACTGTTAAGAGACTCTATTTTATCGTCACGCTCTTCCACTGTATCAAGAACTGGGTTAATTATCATTTTTTTACCAATGAATAGAATAATAAGAAAGTTCACAATCTGAATTAATAAAGTACTATCAATACTAATCATTCACCGCACCTCATAAAATGCATTATTGTATACTGTACACAGAACCCGTAAAAGTTAGCAAATATAATTTTTTTTGTCAACTCATTTTATGTGTAAAACAAGTTTTTCGTACAGAGAGCTATTAAGCTTTTAGAAAAATAGAATAACATCCTGGTAACAAAATATGATAAGGTACTAACATTAAAATTTGTTAATGTAAATAATATTTGTCCATGCAATCTTCAATTTTTAACGAGCTATGAATAAAAAGTGAAATGGGGAGATAGAGAAGTAGTAACTTGTTGAGTGGTGTATTAGTGTTAAGCGCTAAGAGCTAAGTTTTAAGTACCAAAAGCAAAGAGCAAAACTCTTAATTAATAAGTATTTACTTACACTAACATTTAACGTTTAACGTTGAACCTTGAACATATCCCTTCACGCATTACCCGTCACTGAATTGGCCGTTTAGCCTTATGTATAAAATTGCAAAAAAGAATTGAAAAATTAGACTAATTACAATATATTAAAAAATACCGTACGTTCGGTATGTAACGTTTCTTTAATATTTTTATATCCAGTGGAGAAGAATGTGGGCAAGAAAGGTAATAAAACGATAGAAAATATACTTGATACTTCTATCGAACTGTTTTTTCAAAAGGGGATAGAAGCAACGAGCATTTCTGATATTACAGCTAAAACCGGGATATCCAAGGGTAGTCTGTATTTTCATTTTCCGGACAAACAAACCCTGGTATCTGAAGCTTTGAGCAGGTATGAAAACTCATTTTTTGAATTTATCAATGTGTCGCTGCAGGGAAATTCTCCAGGTGAAAAAATGGAGAATTTTTTTGAATCTGTAAAGAAGATGCACAAAACGAAAAACTATTCTGGCGGCTGTATATTCGGTAATACAGCATTGGAAATGGCGGATAAAAACGATTCTCTATCACAAATGGTTAAGCATGTTTTTGACAGATGGACATCAATTCTAAGTAACATAATAAGAGATGCCCAAAAAACAGGCGAAATCAGAAGGGACATCGATTCACTGGTACTGGCAAACTTAATCGTTTCATCTTTGGAAGGCGGGATAATGCTTTCCCGTCTGGAAAAGAATGGAGAACCTCTTTCTCAGACAATTTTTGCTTTAGATACAATGCTTTGCTTAAAGAAAACGGGGAATTAAGGAGGTTTTTATGGTGTTTTACTTGCTTAGAAAAAACGCCGTGAGCAAATGAGGCCTGTAATTTAATTTGTAATCAGCACTAATAATGAGATAAAATATAATATGCAACATCAAACAAGGAGGAAACTATGAAAAGGACAGTATTTTTAATCACACTCTTGATGGCAGCAGTTTTTGTGGTGTCATGCGCAAAAACCGATATGCCGAAAACGGAACCGGCAAATGTATGGAACTATCTGCAGGATCAGAATTATACCGATTGGCAGTTGTTTCCCGGAACAACAGAATTATACCCCGGTCAATCACCTCATGGCGCATTCCTAACATCCTATATTAACAAGAAAGCTGCAAAAAGTGTTAATAATGATGAGTTTTCTTACGGCTCAATAATTGTAAAGGAAAACTACACCCCCTCAAAAAAGCTGGCAGCCGTTACAGTCATGTATAAAGTCAAAGGGTTTAATCCTGAGGGAGGCGACTGGTACTGGGCAAAATATTCCCCAAAAGGGGATGCACAGGCTGTAGGTAAGGTAAAAGGGTGTATACAGTGTCATTCAGCTGTAAAAGACAGCGACTGGTCATATCTGAAATCCGAAATGTAAAACAGTTTTTAAGGGCGGGCAGTTAGTCCGCCTTTATTTCTCGGGGGGTTAATCATGCCGCATTTGCAATTTGAATTTAATTTTAATACGGACACAGAAAATAAACAAAACTTTTCTTCGAAAATTATGGAGCACTTCTCTGAGATAATGGACACCGGAACAGATCACATAGGCATAACAATAAGAGAATTTGAAAACAACGGTCTTTTTCTGGGCAGAGTAAAAAATCCCGATGAGCCCATAGCCTTTGTAAATGCAGATATAAGAGAGGGTCGCCTGTATGAGCAAAGAAGAAAACTTGCTCTGATTTTTATGAAGGAGATAAATGAATTCTTTAGCGTACCTTTGTCCAATATGTATGTAATCTTCACCGAACACAAGGGAGAAGACTTTCACCTTTACGAAAGAGCCCTGAAATCCTGGCAGGAAGGGGAAGACCCATTAAAAGATTAATCAAGCACTGAGTATACTTTCAGCCGGTTTGCCGACTGCATACCCTTGAGCATAGTCTACGCCCAGCTCTTCCAATTTGTTATAAATATCTGAATTCGTTACATATTCTGCTATTGTTTCAGCATTAATGCTCTGTGCATAACTTACAATCGATTTTACTGTTTTATAAGATTTGCTTGTTTTAAGAAGATTTTCAATAAGGCTGCCGTCAATTTTGATATAGTCAATATTTATCTCATGATGCCTGCTGAAATTGGAATAACCAACACCAAAATCATCAATTGCAATTTTAAAACCGTGCTTTTTAAGGTTAATAATTTTTGATTTCAGATTGTAAATTTCCTCATTTTCCAGAATTTCCAAAGTAACCCTTTCAGGATCAATACTGTTGAATTCACATTGACTGAGTATAAATTTTTCAAACTCCTCATCTGCAAGATCCTGAGATGTTATATTAATCGAAAAACCAGCTTGTAGATTCCTGAAAATATTACAGCTTTCGGATATAACAATTTTTCCTATCGAAGGTAAAAGACCGAGCCGCTCTGCAGAAGCCAGAAACATTGAAGGAGATATAACATCATCTTTTCCTACCATCCTTATAAGACATTCATATTTCAGTATTTCACCGGTTTCTATTTTCTGAATTGCCTGATAATAAGGTTTTAAAACCAGTTTACTTTTACCCTGCAGTACACTTTTCAGGATATTCGACCACAGAATATTTCTTTCATAAAATTTTTCCACTTCCTCATCAATCTGGCAATATGAGATTTTTTTTATATTTTTATTTTTTGCTTCCCTTAAAGCGATATCCATTCTGTTAAAAAGGTTACTTCCGATGTTGTCACCATAAAAATTATCATTATGCGAAATGCCGCATACAAAAGATGGAATTACATTTAAGCTTTTAATACGGATAGGGTCTTCACTTAGAAAATTTTCAAACTTTTTGACGAGCATATTTGCAAAATCGAGAAGGCTTTTCTTTACAGAAAATTTATCCATGCATGCTGCAAGAGCAAAAACGTCACTGTGTAACCTGTAGACTTCTGTATCATTCAAAGCCAACGAATTAGCAAAATCGGACAATTTTCTCCCGAAACTTACAAGAAAATTGTCTCCTTCTTCATTTCCATAACAGCTGTTTATCTCACCGAAATTTTTAATATCAATGCCCAGCAGAATCATTTTTCTGCATCTGTGAGCATTCAGTTCACTTATTAAACTTTTCCTATTGGGAAGCCCTGTCAAATCATCCTTTAGAATCATAACCTTATCTTTTGTGTATTTTAAGAATGTTATATCAAACACAAATCTGAAAATCAATGTACTTTTGGTTGGCAATCTACCCAAATTTACACATTTAAAAACCGTGACGCTTGAAGTGGAGGTATTAGGGGTAGTAGAAGTATTAGAGGTTTAATCCTATCTCCGCCTACCTCTCGGCGGACGGAGCGGATTCAAGGTTCAAGGTTCAACGTTAAATGTTAGTGGAAGTAAATACTTATTAATTAAGAGTTTTGCTCTTTGCTTTTGGTACTTAAAACTTAGCACTTAGCGCTTAACACTAATACACCACTCAATAAATTACTATTTCCTGTCGGTAAGCAGTTTTCCTCCGACACTGACATTATCCTGCCTGTTTTCTTTCATTAAAATAATTATGCTCTCTTTCGGAAGAGAATAAAACTCGGAAGCAGCCTCTGTAATTTTTTCCACAAAATCTCTTTTTTTGGATAAATCATTCACCTTGGGCCCTTCAACATTTATCACCGGCATATGATACCTCCTTATCTGAAATTACTTTTTATTTTAGCGCAACAGCAAGTAAAAGTACAGACAGAGCATATTTATTACTGGGATTATATCTTTTCAAAACTTCAAAATTATGAAAAACAGCCCAGTAAATATCCTTTTCACTGTCTTTAAGACGGATAAGCTTAGCTTTATGCCCGGATAAACCGAACGGAAAGCTGACACCTTTCTCCTTTAACTTTGAAATACTCATCCACTCACCTGTCAGCTTTTCGCTGCCGTAAACAACCGATACAGCGGTGGGATCGGAATAGTGCCATCCATGTTGTTTGAGAAAATTTGCCACACTGCCTATTGCATCAGACATGGAATTTACCAAATCAACCTGACCGTCTTCATCAAAATCCACTGCATATTTTAAGATATTTGAAGGCATAAACTGAGGATACCCTATCGCACCGGCATATGATGACCGTATCTCTTTGGGATTAATATTATTTTTATAAGAATAGACCAGCAGATTTCCCAGTTCATATGTGAAATATTCCCTCCTTCTTTCAAAATTCATTGCAAGTGTATACAGTGAATCCAAAGCATTAAATTCCGGCGAATATCTGCCGAAAAACGTTTCCACACCCAAAATAGCCGCAATAATTTCAGATGAAACGTAGAACTCGTTTTCAGCTCTTTCGAGTTCTTCCCTGTATTTTCTGTAAAAATCTCTGCCCATGGAAATTCTCTGTTCATTGACAAATATTTTTTTATAATCTCCCCATTCCTTTGTCTCAGCAGGTTTTGAAATCAAATCTGTAATTTTATCGACAATTTCTGCCTTTGATATACTTTCCTTCACATAACCTTTTGGGAGATTAAATTTCTCAGCAATCTTATCCTCAATAACTAAGGAATGTGAGGAAGATAAAAAACATAAATAAAAAAGTAGAGTGAACATTAATCTCAACATGGGATTAATATATTAGCACTACCCTAAATATTCAATGAAAGAAAAAAATAATTTGGAATCATACCAGTTCGAGTAATATTCTCTTTAATTTAGCGCTATATTTTGTTAATATTAATTAAGTGATATTCAATAAACAACAAAAGAGGTTGCCATGAGTAATCAACAGTACGATTTTCAATGGGAGCATTTAGGGGATATACAAAAAGGCAGGCCTAACCTGGGAGAGCTGACAAGTGTGGCTACTTACAGGTTAATGCAGTATACGCTGAGGGATGTATTGACAAAGGAACTGGGTTACGAGAAAGCTCTTGAGATCCTATCCAAAGCAGGGATGAAAGCCGGAGAAGAGTTCTGCAGAAACATGCTCGATACAAGTCTGGAAATGAACGACTTTATAGAGCATTTAAAAGATGTACTGATTGAATTAAAAATGGGCGTATTGAGAGTAGAAAAAATGGATCTGGATTCATTAAAAATGGTTTTTACAATGTCGGAGGATCTGGACTGTTCCGGCCTGCCCATCATAGGCGTGGAATTCTGCGATTATGACGAAGGATTTATTGCTGGAATTCTGAAAGTATACACAGGTCATACGTTCAGTGTTAAGGAAATTGACTGCTGGGCTACAGGCGAAAGGATATGCAGATTCAAAATTGATTTAGCAGAATAATAATGAATTTTGAAGACTTTCATAAAATAATTAAAAATACACTAAACAAAGGCCCCTCTTCCTACGATTTTATCAACAAAGAAGATATCAACTGCGGAGATCAAAATCAGATTTGTAAAGATTTGGCAACACTGCTAAACCAGGTAAAAGAGGCTTATGAATGCACTAAGAAGCTCTCCGAAGGAAATCTGGATATAAAATGCGGCAAAACAAACTTCTTTGCGATGCCGGCAAAAAATCTTCAATCCAACCTGAACCATCTTACCTGGCAGGCACAACAGATATCCAATGGTGATTATAATCATAAGGTCAGCTTTCTCGGAGATTTTTCCAAAGCATTTAACAAAATGACGGAATCACTTAAGGAAAAAGAAGCACTGGAAAAAAGGTTGATTGAGGTGCTGGAGGAAAAGGCAACAACTGACTCTCTAACCAAGATTGCTAACCGTTCAAAATTTAATGAAATTCTAACTCATGAAATGGAAAGAGCGAACCGGTACCAAAACGGGCTTTCCCTTATTATGTTTGATATTGATCATTTTAAAAAGATCAACGATACATACGGACATATAAAAGGGGATGAAACACTGATAAATCTGGCTGAAATAGTGGGGAATAATATCAGAAAATCCGATTTCTTTGCCAGGTGGGGCGGTGAAGAATTTACAATTCTTGTTCCACACACCAGCCTTGATAATGCCTTCGATCTCGCTGAAAAACTCAGGAAATTGATAAAAACATCCGAGCTGCTCGTGGATTGTCAGATTACCTGCAGTTTCGGTGTCACACATTTCAAAAAGGGGGATACTGCAAACTCTTTTACAGACAGAGCCGACAAGGCTCTCTATGAAGCCAAGGAAAGCGGAAGGGACAGAGTCGAAATCACAAGATAAATTTTACCCAGTTTTTACTAAGCACACTTGCATATTTGTTTGCTATGTCCTTTCTTACGGTAGAGATTACTCTCCGCCAGTAGGCGGATCGAAATAACAAAACATAAGAAGTTGTCACCTCGAGCGCAGCCTAGAGGTCTCTTTGTCAAATAACATTGTTTTCATACACTATCCTCTCCTTCCCCTATCTTAGTGGAAAGGACTGGTTTCTCCCCCTAAGTTAGGGGAAGAGTAAGAAGGGGTATTATTTGTCAAACATCGGCCGAGATGATGCTATCCTGCTGTGTTCCCGTCCGTAGACGGATTAGGGAGATCCCCCTCTATACATTAATTAATAATTCCTCGGAACCTGAAGCATTTTGTCTATCGAAGAATAAGCCCTCTTTCTAAGTGCAGGATCAAGTGTTATTTTATACTGCTCATTAAGCAATGCCTCATAAATTTTTTTCAGATTAGTCTTTTTCATATTTTTACATCTAAAGGAATCATAGGCAAAATAAAATTCCTTACCGGGATTTTCCTTTCTTAGCCTGTATCCTACACCCTCTTCTGTCCCTATGATAAATTTTTTATTGTCAGACTCTTTAGCATATTTGTAAACACCTGACGTTGAACAGATATGATCTGCCATATCCACAACTTCAGGAGGGCACTCAGGATGCGCAACAAAAAGAGCGTCCGGATGCTCTTTTTTCAAAGCTTCCACCTCTTTTTTGGTAACTCTTTCATGAATAGGACAAAAACCTTCGTACAAAATTACTTCCGTATCCACAAATCTTGAAACATAATGTCCGAGGTTTTTATCCGGCACAAAAATAACCTTATCCGTTTCAAGAGATTTCACAACATTTACGGCGTTGGCAGAAGTACAGCATATATCACTCTCAGCTTTAACTTCAGCCGATGAGTTAACATAGCAAACAACCGGTACACCGGGATACTCCATTTTCAGCTGTCTCACCTTGTCACCCGTAATCATATCTGCCATGGGGCACCCTGCTTCAATTTCCGGAAGCAAAACGTTTTTTTCAGGAGATAAGATATGAGCAGTTTCCGCCATAAAATGAACACCGCAAAAAACAATGGTATCCTGTTTAACCTTGGAAGCTTCTATGCTTAATCCCAGAGAATCGCCGGTAAAATCGGCAATTTCCTGAATTTCGTCAATTTGATAGTTATGAGCAAGTAAAACTGCATCTTTTTCTTTAAGAAGTTTTTTTATTTCTGCTTTTAAATCCATATTACTCCCCGTAATATTTTTTTATCTTCTCAAAATGTACAACTTTTTTTGTTCTTTTATCTATGGAAAAATTTACCGCATTAAAGAGCAAAGTTCCTTTTTTTTCAACATCAAATTTAGCAGGCATTGAATAAAGAAAACGCTTCATTGCCCTATCATAATTTGTCCCTATTACGGAATCGGCACTACCGCACATTCCCACATCACTTATATAAAAACTCCCTTTCGGCAGCATCCTGTCATCATTGGTCTGAACATGTGTATGAGTACCGCAGACAGCTGCAGCCCTTGAGTCCGTGTAAAGTCCGAAGGCCATTTTCTCGCTGGTGGCTTCTCCGTGAAAATCCACCAGATGAACTGCATCCGGTTGTTTTTCATAAAGTCTGTCAAACGATCTGAAAGGACAGTCGGAAACGGGCATAAAAACACGCCCCATAAAATTTGAAATGCACACTCGAATGTCCTCAAATTCAACAGTTTTAAAGCCGACTCCCGGCACACCGTCAGGATAATTGGCCGGTCTGATTACATTTTCATATTTCTCTATCTCTTTCTCCGTATCTTTTTTATCCCAAATATGATTACCGCTTGTCATAAAATCAATACCCAGTTTTCTCAGCTCTTTGTAAACATTGAGCGTTATTCCGAAACCGCTGGCTGAATTTTCAACATTGGCAATAACAAGATCAAAAGCACCTGTTTCACTGAGTTCCTTCAGAGCAAGGGAGGCGGATCTTCGTCCGCTCCTGCCCACTATGTCTCCGATAAACAGAACATCAAGAGTTTTATTATTTCGCATACTCTACAGTTCTCGCCTCTCTTATAACCGTAACCTTAATCTGACCGGGGTAAGTAAGTTCTTCCTCGATTTTTTTGGCTATATCTTTTGAAAGGGTAACCATTGTATCATCGTTAACCCTGTCCGGCTCAACAATAATACGCAATTCCCGTCCCGCCTGAATGGCATAAGCTTTACTGACTCCTTCAAAACTTGAGGATATTTCCTCCAATTTCTCAAGACGCTTTATGTAAGACTCCAGCACTTCTCTACGCGCGCCCGGTCTGGAGGCTGAAAGAGCATCAGCAGCTTGTATAAGAACAGATTCCGTATACTTAAATTCTTCTTCTCCGTGGTGGGAAAGAATGGCATTGAGAATCCTGGGATCTTCTTTGTATTTTTTAACAATATCAACGCCCACTTCCGTGTGTGAGCCTTCACTTTCCTGATCGACAGCCTTACCTATGTCGTGCAGCAGTCCCATGCGTTTTGCCATCTTTTCGTCCAGTCCCAGCTCTGCAGCCATGATACCCGCAATCTTGGCCACTTCAATAGAATGGCCTAAGACATTCTGGCCGTAGCTTGTTCTGTATTTGAGCCTTCCGATAAGTTTCAGAAGATCAGAATGTATATTATGTATCCCCAGATTAAATGCTGCCTCTTCACCCACTTCATAAATGTGTTTTTCAACTTCCTGCTTACTCTTTTCATAATGTTCTTCGATTCTTGAAGGGTGAATCCGGCCGTCGGAAATTAATCTTTCGAGAGTAAGTTTTGCAATTTCCCTGCGGAAAGGATCGTAAGAGGAAAGTATTACTGCCTCCGGTGTGTCATCCACAATAATATCCACTCCCGTTACACTTTCAAAAGTCCTGATATTTCTGCCTTCTCTTCCTATAATACGCCCTTTCATTTCATCAGAAGGGAGATTGACAGAAGATACGGCGATTTCACTCACATAATCAGGTGCACATCTCTGGATAGAAGTGGCGATAACACTTTGGGCTTTTTTATCGGCGGTACGCTTCACCTCTTCCTCAATTTCCCTTATTTCACGTGCAGCATCCACTTTAGCCTCTTCAATCATTTCCTGCCTGAGCAGCTGTTTGGCCTCTTCACGGGTCATACCCGATATCTTTTCTATTTCCTGAATCAGCTGCAACCTGATGTTGTCCGTTTCAGCCTTAATCTTGTCCACTTCGGCAATCTTGTCTTCATATTCCTTTTCCCTCTGGATAATCATCTCTTCTTTCTTTTCGGCCAGTTCGACCTTTTTATCCAGTGCTTCTTCTTTTGCCAGAATTCTTTTTTCCTGAGCCTGTAATTCTTTCTTTCCTTCTTTTATTTCATTTTCAGCTTCCTGTTTCCCTTTAAAAATGATTTCTTTTGATTCCAATTTTGCTTCTTTAATAATTTCATCAGCTTCACGTCTGGCCTTATTAAGTATTTCCTCGGATGTTTTGCCGACTTTGGCATTGTCAGATTCAATCTTCTTCTTCACAATAACTGCGCCGGCCAAAAAGCCGACAATAAGGGCTACAACGCCAATCAAGATGTATAACCAAACCATTATTTCCTCCTATATATATTTTTTTCTGTAATCACCACATCAAGTGGCACATCATGTTCTTCTATTTCAATTCTTTCCACTACCTGAAAATCATATGCAAAACCAACCTTTAAATCAAACAAATAATTTTTTAAAAGCTTATCATAATACCCTTTACCGAATCCTATTCTGTTGCAGTTTCTATCAAATACAAGAGCCGGCACTATCGCAACATCAACGTGTTCCGGTTCATCTCTTAATTCGGCAGGCTCTTTGATACCCAGATTGCATGTTTCCAAAAATTCACTCCCTTCAAATCTTCCTATAAAGATTTCCTCAAAACACATTTTGGGGAGATAAATCTTTTTGCCCCTTTTATGCAGATAGTTAAAAAGCGATTCCGTTTCAATTTCATTCCCGAAATTGCAGTAAAAAAGGAAACTTTCCTTTTCACTGTAAAGCTCAATAAACTTCTCACACACCCGTTTGCTGGCATTTCTGATAAAGTCATCATCAAGTTCACTTCTCATCTTTTTAATACGTGCCCGCAGAGCTTGTTTATCAGCCTTCATACTTTTTAACCCCTTTCCAGAGTCTTTTGAGCCTTTGGGCTATCTTTCCTTCAAACCCGGAATCGGACGGAGTATAAAATATTTTCTCGCTTTTCATATAATTCTGAACCACAAATTCACCATAATCAAAAGGGTATTTGTACCCGGCAGGATTATGACGGATATTTTCAGGCGGATACGGATTGGAAGCTTTTAAATATTCTTCGGCCTTTTTGCCGGCTGTATAAGACCGGTTGCTTTTCGGACAGGAAGCCAGATAAGTAACCACATGTGAGAGAATAATATCCCCCTCCGGCATTCCCACTTTCAAAAACGCCTCATAAGCGGAATTTGCAAAACCAAGTGCATCGGGAAAAGCATTGCCGATATCTTCGGAAGCTGAAATAAGAAGCCTTCTGAAAACACTTTCTGCATCAACTCCGCTTTTCAGAAGTTTTTTTGACCAAACGAGCGCAGCATCAGGGTCACTTCCACGAATACTTTTTATCATTGCCGAAAGGAGATCGTAGTGCTCATCCTCAGAATAGCTCATTTTCATAATCAAATCTTCCACTTCGGAAACATCCAAAAACATTTCACCGTCTTTGATAGGTGAAGTCATTGCCGCAATCTCCACCATATTGAGAAATCTTCTGGCATCTCCGTTTGAGGCTTCACAGAGTCTTTCAAACACTTCATTGTCAACTTCTATACGTTCAACCTCATACATTTTTTTGATTTCAGCACATGACTGATCAAAAATGGATTTCAGTGCATCCCTGCCTAAAGGCTCAAAAGTAAAAAGCAGACTTCTGGATCGCAGGGCAGGTGTTATCTTAAAATATGGGTTTTCGGTGGAGGCACCTATGAGTTTTGCATGTTTCTCATCGATCAAATCCAGAAGAAGGTCCTGCTGGACTTTGGAAAATCTGTGAATCTCATCAATAAAAATCAGAACCGGCTTGCCATAGGATTTTGTGGAATCCACAATATTTTTTAATTCGGATGAGCCTGATGACGCCGCATGTAAGCGGTAAAAAGGCAGTGACAATACCTCACCTGCTATCTTGGCAAGGCAGGTTTTCCCCGTACCGGGAGGCCCCACAAAGATAAGGGACTCGAAACTTCCTTCCGAGATAATTTTTCGCAGAGGAGCATTCTCCGACAGCAGATGACGCTGTCCTTTTATTTCGTCAAAATGTTCAGGATATATCCTATCAATCAGTCTAAATTCCATAAATATAAAAAAAGCCCCCGCATGTGCCGTGCGTGCAGTCCATTTGCAGCCCTGGCTAACCAGGTGGGGAAAATCACGGCTGCTTTAGGCTTCCCGCTCAAAGGCGGGCTTGCACACCACAACCAGTATCAATTCCCCTTTTTTAGAGGTGTTGGCTCCAAATTTTCTACACTTTCACGGGCACCGCAGGGGCTACCCTCTATCCGATATTTACTTCCAGTTCGTCAAGTTTCCGCTCTAATTTTTCAATAGCTTTTTTACTTTCGCTTATTTCCTCTTTCAGCATAAAATATTCAGCAGCTATATTAAAAGCAGCCATCACTGCAATCTTAGAAGTAGTTAAAACATGAAGGTTTTTCTCTATCTCTTTCATTCGTAATTCCACAAACGAAGCTATATCTTTTATGTACTCTTCGTCACCTTCAGTTTTAATTTTATACTTATCTCCGTAAATATAAACCTCGGAAACATTCAATTGCCACACCTCTTAAGGTAACCTGCCCAGCAGATTTTCAATTTTTTCGGCTATTGCTTCTCTCTCATTTTTGTACTTTTCATTCTCCTCTTTTAAACTTTCTAATCGTTTTTCGAGTTCTTCATTTTTCGCTTTCAACTGCTGATACTCTTCCAGCATAGCTTCAATTTTTTCAGATAAACTGTTTATATTTTCTAACATTTCCATACTTATAAATACAACATTTACCAAAAAGTGTCAATGAATCTATTTTTATAAGAGCAGGGAGATGGTTAGGCAGTGAGGTGGAGAAGTAGAGGCAAAGGTTAAGGTTAAGAAAGTTGATTAGGTTGAGATGGTTGATAAAGTTGTGTGTTCAGTTGGTACCTCAAAATACATCAAGTACCTCAAATACCTTTAACTACCTCTTTTTCACGCATCACGCATTACGCTTCACGCATCACGGCTTTACTATCTCAATTCAGCAGAATATTTTTCGGTCAGTCCTTCAATTATTTCTTCAAGAATCTTGTTTGTTTCCTCGTCCGTGAGCGTCCTTTCCAGTGCGGAGTAGAATATTCTGAATGTCAGGCTTACTTTATTTTCACCGATCTTTTCCCCCTGATAAATGTCGTATATAACCGCATCATACACAAGGGGGCCGAAATTTTTGATATATTCAAGCAAGTCACCGGCATTTACACTGCTTTCAACCACAACCGATAAATCTTTATATACAAACGGATAAACTGAAAATTTATCATAATGGAAATCGCCCTGCACTTTCTCATTAATCAGTTTTTCAAGATAAACTTCACATAGATAAAGATCTTCCTGAATATCTTCTTCTTCAGCAATATTAGGATGAAGCTGCCCTATAAAACCATAAACTTTCCCGTCAACCTTTATTTCAGCAGATTTGCCTGGATGTAGAAAATCATAACTCTCATTTTTTTCATATTCAGCGTTAATTTTAAGTGATTTTAAAAGATTATCCAGCACGCCTTTCATATAATAAAACGTATCCACCCGGCTGCCGGTATTCCACGATAGTGGGAAAAAAGAGGATGTGGAACAAAAAGCCAGTCCTGAAAGCTGCTCAGGAATAGATTCGTTTCTGTTGATAAATGTCTTTGCGATTTCAAATAAGCGGATATTCTTAAATCCCTGATTGATATTCTGCTTTGCTGCAGCAATAACGCCGGGAAAAACATATGTCCTCAGGGTATCCATATCTTCGGAGATAGGATTTAAAAGCTTTACAAAATTATCCTTTTTATCAAATCTGTTCAAAAAGCGCTCACTCATAAACGAGTAATTTATTATTTCATTGAAACCAAGAGTTTTAAGACTGCTTTTTATATTTTTCGCATTTTTGAGAAAAGGCTCAGGAGGCACACTGTCAGCTGACAGTCTGGGTATCGTGGCCTCAATATTGTTATAACCGTAAATCCTTGCCACCTCTTCTGCCAAATCCTGCCACCTTTCGATATCAACCCTGTAAGGCGGAACTTCAACAGTTAATTCTCCCTCTTTGGCTTTAACACCAAAACCAAGCTCTTCCAGTATTTTCACCATTTCCTTTTCAGTAATTTCTGTTCCGAGCAGTTTGTTTATATTGTTAACATCAGCATTCACAGACAACGGAATATATTCTTTATAATCATTGGACAGAATGCCGTCAGCAACATTACCGTCAGCATTGTCCTTAAGAAGCGAAGCAGCATAATCCACCATCGAGAGTGTGTTAACCCTGTCTATTCCCCGCTCGTATCTGTAAGATGAATCCGTCTGAAGGCCGAGTTTTCTGGCAGTCATTCTTATATTTTCAGGCTTAAAGTAAGCACATTCCAGAAAAACATCTTTTGTATCATCATGAATTCCGGAATACTCCCCACCCATTACACCGGCGATACCTATGGGCTTTGATTCATCTGCAATCACCAGCATGCTTTCATCGAGCAAGCGTTCTTTGCCGTCAAGCGTCATTATCTTTTCACCCGGCTTAGCCGTTCTGACTGTTATTCCGCCTTCGATTTCCCTCAGATCAAATGTGTGCAAAGGCTGACCGTACTCAAACATGATATAATTTGTAATATCGACGATATTATTGATCGGCCTTACCCCAACAGCTCGCAGCCTGTTCTGCATCCATAAAGGCGAAGGTTTTATTTTAACATTCTTTATAATTCTGCCCAGGTAAACCGGACATTTTTCCTCATCCTCAACTTTTACATAACTGTAATCAGAAGCATTAAGGGATTTATCACTCTTAAGCTCGTATGACGTTTTTTTCATTTTCCTTGAATAAAGCGCAGCAACTTCTCTTGCCACACCTCTTACGCTGAGGCAGTCGGCTCTGTTTGGAGTAATACTGATATCGAGAACATAGCCACCTAAACCGAGCACTTCATTTATGTCTTTGCTTACCGGCGTATCTTCAGGAAGAGGCATAATGCCTTCACTTTTTTCTTCAAGGTTCAGCTCAGCTGCAGAACATATCATGCCGAAAGACTCCACACCTCTCAGCTTAGCCTTCTTAATTTTGAATCCGCCCGGTAAAACAGCTCCGACTTTGGCAAAAGGAATAATCTGCCCTTCAGCCACATTGGGAGCGCCACAGACCACAGTATAAGTATTTTCACCGTCGGAAACTTCGCAGAGGGAAAGTTTATCGGCATCCGGATGCTTCTCCACTTTTTTAACAGCTGCAGTCACCACATTTTCAGCCGCTTCAAGTTTCTCCACGCCTTCGATCTCCAAACCGGACATGGTTAACCTTTCTGCAAGTTCAAAGACTTCTATCCCGGAAATATCTACAAAATCATTCAGCCAGCTTAAGCTTACTTTCATTATCTACCTCTAAAACTGTTTTAAAAATTTCAGATTATTATCAAAGAAAAGACGCAAGTCATCTATACCGTATCTAAGCATAGCAATCCTTTCTATTCCCATTCCGAAAGCGTATCCGGAATATTTTTCAGAATCGTAATCAACTGATTTGAAAACCTCCGGGTCCACCATTCCGCAGCCCAGTATCTCAAGCCAACCCGTATTCCCGCAAACACGGCATCCTTTGCCGCCGCATATTACGCAGCCCATATCCACTTCCGCGCTGGGCTCGGTAAACGGGAAAAAACTCGGTCTGAACCTCACCGGCACATCATCACCGAACATCCTTTTAACAAACAATGTCAGCGTACCTTTTAAATCCCCAAAAGTCACATCTTCGTCCACCAGTAAACCTTCCACCTGATGAAACATAGGCGTATGTGTAACATCGCTGTCACACCGGTACACCTTTCCCGGTGCTATCACCTTAACCGGCGGTTTCACCCTTTCCATCGTTCTGACCTGCACAGGAGAAGTATGTGTTCTTAAAAGTAAATCATCGGAGATATAAAAGGTATCCTGCATATCTCTGGCAGGGTGCTCTTTGGGAATATTAAGAGCTTCAAAGTTATAAAAATCGCTTTCCGCCTCAGGGCCCGTTTCAACTTCAAAGCCCATGCTTACAAATATATCGACAATTTCATCATATATACGCGTTACAGGGTGAATGGAACCGGCTGTAAAGGGGAATCCCGGCAGAGAAATATCAATGGATTCCGAATTCAGCTGTGCCTGTTTTTCTTTGAGTTTAACCTCTTTTTCCTTTGTCTCGTACCTGGATTCAAAATCCTGTCTTATTTCGTTAATCTTTTTGCCAAGCTCAGCCCTTTGATCGGCTGGCACACTTTTCATCTGTTTATTAAGGGAAGATATCAGCCCCTTTTTGCCCATGTATTTTACTTTAACGGCATATAGGCTCTCAAGAGAATCAGCCTGATTTATTTCTTCCTCATACCCTTTTACTGCAGAGAGATCAAACTCCATCGCTCACCCCAAAAGACTTTCATAACGCTTATAAAAAAACATAAAACTGGATCATTTTTAGCGATAAAAATAAAGGGGTGCTGCATGCACCCCTGATAATTTTAAGCGGAAACTTGTTTTACAAGTTGCTCAAATTCCTCCGGATTGTTGACAGCCAGCTCTGAAAGAGCTTTTCTGTCGATTTCAATATTGTTCTTTTTCAATAATGAGATGAGCTTACTGTAGCTCAAACCGTGCTGCCTTGCGGCCGCATTGATTCTTACAATCCACAATCTTCTGAAATCCCTCTTTTTCTGTTTACGTCCTCTGTAAGCATGGGCAAGGGACCTTTCTCCCACCTCACGGGCTTTTTTGTAAACACTGTGGTTAACGCCTCTGAAACCTTTTGCCAGTTTCAGCCATTTTTTTCTTCTCTGGCGAGTTTTAAATCCGCCTTTTGCTCTTGGCACAATTATCCTCCTTTAATTACGTATAAGGTAAAAGTTTTTTAATGTTCTTGGCATCTTGCCCTTCCAGGATGCCAGGGTGGCGTAAATCGCGCTTTCTTTTAGCGGTCTTTGAGGTGAGGATGTGCCTCAATCCCTGCTTTTTGTGTTTCACTTTGCCGGAAGCCGTAATTTTAAAGCGCTTTGCGGCTCCTCTGTGACTTTTCAACTTAGGCATTGCTACCTCCTAATTACTCGTTGGACGGTCCTATGACCATCGTCTGCAATCTACCCTGCATCTCTGGTTTTTTTTCAACAACACAGAGATCACCGAGCTCCTTAACAACCCGGTCAAGCAGCTCAAGTCCGTGGTCCTTATATATCATTTCCCGACCTCTGAATCTGACCACGACTTTAACTTTATTTCCTTCAGATAAAAATCTTCTTATATGTTTCATTTTTGTATTGTAATCATGCTCTTCGATTTTAGGCCTGAATTTAATTTCTTTGACTTCGATTTGGTTTTGCCGCTGTTTTTTGCGGGCTTCTTTTTCCTTTTTGGCTTTCTCAAATTTAAATTTGCCGTAGTCCATTACCTTACATACGGGCGGCTTGGCCTGCGGTGCAATCTCCACCAGGTCGTAACCTTTTTCACTCGCAATATCAAGAGCTTCCTTTAGAGAAACTATGCCCTTCTGCTCGCCATCATCAAGAATAAGTCTCACTTCACTGCCGGTTATCTCTTCGTTTACCCTTTCCTTATCGGCCTTTTTCGCTGCTATAGATCACCTCCACAAATTTGTGCTTTTATTTTTTTCAAGTTCATTTATTACACCAATATATTCACTAAAATCAAGGTTATTTTTATTTTCACCGCTTCTTAATCTAACAGATACAGTATTATTTTCAACTTCATCTTTGCCGATTATTAACATATGGGGTATTTTTTCCAGCTGTGCTTCCCTGATCTTATACCCTATTTTCTCATTCCTGTAGTCTGTTTCAACTCTGAACCCCTCTTTTTTCAGCATTTTTGCAATATTTTTGCAGTAATCCAGCTGATCGTCGGATATATTCAGAATTTTCACCTGTGCAGGGGCTATCCAAAAGGGAAAGGCTCCGGCATAATGTTCTATTAAAACACCGAAAAATCTTTCAAGAGAACCCAGCAGCGCTCTGTGAACCATAAAAGGTCTTTTCTCCCGGCCATCGGAGTCCACATATGTCATATCAAATCTTTCCGGAAGATTGAAATCGAATTGAATCGTGGTCATCTGCCATTCCCTTCCTATGGCATCCTTAACCTTCAAATCTATTTTAGGTCCGTAAAAAGCGCCTCCACCTTCATCCATTTCAAAATCGATTCCGGATTTTTCAATGGCCTTGGTCAGAGACGATGTTGCTTTCTCCCACATGGCATTATCGCCTACACTCTTTTCAGGCTTGGTGGCAATATACCCTTTTATAGAGGAAAAACCGAACGCTTTCCAGATATTCAGCGAAAATTCAAGAACCTCACTGATTTCATCCTCAATCTGTTCACTTGTGCAGATAATATGTGCATCATCCTGTGTAAAGCCACGCACCCTGAGCAGGCCGTGCAGTACACCAGATCTTTCATAACGGTAAACCGTGCCAAGCTCGGCCCATCTTAACGGAAGATCTCTGTATGAGCGTGTCTTTGTTTTATAAATCATTATATGAAAAGGACAGTTCATAGGTTTGATAAAATAATCCTGGCCTTCTATATCCATCGGGGAATACATATTGTCAGAATAAAAATCCAGGTGCCCGGAAGTCTTCCATAAGTTGGATTTTCCTATGTGCGGTGTATAGAGTATCTCATAATCATTCTTAATATGCTCATTTCGCCAAAAATCCTCTATCGTAAGTCTCATTTTGGAACCCTTCGGCAGCCAGCAGATAAGACCTGAGCCTATTTCATCAAAGGATGAGAACAGCTCGAGTTCTTTCCCGAGTTTTCTGTGATCGCGCTTTTTTGCTTCCTCCAGACGCTGAATGTATTCATCCAATTCACTCTTTTTGAACCACGCTGTTCCGTATATTCTCTGAAGCATCTTATTGTTTTCGTCACCACGCCAATATGCCCCTGCAACTGACAAAAGCTTAAAATGTTTTATTTTGGAAGTGTTATCCAGATGCGGGCCTCTGCATAAATCTGTAAAATCCCCCTGTTCGTAAAGGGAAACAACATCTTCATCCAGCTCAGAAATTATTTCCGACTTATAATCCTCACCCATTTCATCAAAAAGCTTTACCGCCTCATCTTTAGGCATCTCTTTTCGTCTTATATCCATTTTTTCATCGGCAAGCTTTTTCATTTCCTTCTCTATCAAATCCAGATCCTCCGGAGTAAAGGGATTATCTATGTCAAAGTCATAGTAAAACCCGTCTTCAACAACAGGACCGATAGTAACTTTTGCCTCCGGAAATAAACGTTTTACCGCATGCGCCATCAAATGAGCTGTGGAATGCCTCAGAATCTCCAAAGCTTCCCTGTCGTTTTTTGTAAATATTTTCAAGGTGTCTCCGTCGGACAATTTATAATAAAGGTCTACCTGCCTGCCGTTCACTTCCCCGGCAATTGCATTTTTAGCCAAACCTCTGCCGATCTTTTCGGCCACATCAAGGACGGATGCACCCTCTTCAGTTTCAATACAGCTGCCATCAGGCAGATATATATCCATTTAACACCTCGGTTGTTCTCATCAAAATATAAAATAGGTTTTATACAGCATTCCTGCACACTTTGTCAACTCTCAGTTGCGCGCTCATCCCAAAATTTACGCATTTATTAAATCTGACAATACGTTATATAAATAACGGGATTTTCACGAATGAAGAGATCGTTGTCTAAGGAATGTACTGCCAGTTACCGATAATACCCTGTGGATATGCTTTTTAACAGAGTAACTATCTGCTAATAAATGATATTTTGCGAGAGGAGGGTATAGGCGGTTACTGGCAGTAGTTACGAGTTTCGATCTCAAATATGAGTGGAAATCCCGTTATTGACATAATCCTTAAAAAAAAATAGGAAAAGGAATTTATATATTTAAGTGCTCAAAAAATCAAAATTTAACAAATATCCACACATTATCTCTATCTCTCTATCTCTCTATTTCTCTATTTCTCTATCTCTCCATTTCACTACTTCCCCATTTCACAATCTCACTAATTCACCCCCATAACTCATTACGATTTACGGCTTACAGCTCTTGCCAGCCATTTATCAAGCTCCATTAAGACCAGCAGTTCTGCGGCAATAAGCAGCAAAACAACCCAGGTGTTTATTTCCACCGGCTGCAAATCAAGAACCTCCTGCATTACAGGAATATGCATGCTTGCAATATGTACCAATTGGGCAAAGAGCACCATCGGTATCAAAAATTTATTTTCAAAAACTTTAATTTTCCAAATTTGCAGCGTTTCAGATCTGCTGTTAAATACATGAACATTTTCAAAAAGCACCATAAGAAGAAGAGCATAATTTCTTGATTCGAAAACAGTGTAACCGCTTGAATAAAAGAAATAAAAGGCACCGAAAGCAACCAGTCCCATATACAACCCTGATATTAAAACCCTTCTGACCATAATTGAATTAAAAATACCTTCGTCAGGAGAGCGTGGCTTGCGCTTAAGTACACCCGGTTCACCCTTTTCAAGGGCAAGGGCAACATCCTGCACTCCGTTGGTCACCAGATTAAGCCAGAGTATCTGAAGCGGAGTTAGCGACATTGGGGTATTAAACACAACGGAGAATGTAACCAGTATTATCTCCGCGGCTCCTGTGGATATAAGAAGGAAAATAATTTTCCTGATATTATCATACGCTATCCTGCCCTCTTCTATTCCGTTTACTATGGACTGGAAATGATCATCTGTAATAACAACGTCTGACGATTCTCTGGCCACATCGGTTCCGCTTTTGCCCATACTGACACCGACATTGGCATATTTAAGAGCAGGGGCATCGTTTACCCCGTCGCCGGTTACGGCAATAAAATGTCCGGCTTCTTCAAATATTGATACAAGCTCTTTCTTCTGCTCCGGACTTATCCTGGCAAAAACTTTTTTATTTAAAACTATACGTTTTTTCTCTTCGAAATCCTCTATTTTGGCTAAATCATAACCGTTAATTACTTCATCAAAGGTTGAAACAATCCCCAGTTCTTCTGCAATAGTGTAAGCTGTTGCCGGATGATCGCCCGTAATCATGACCACTTCGATTCCTGCCTTAAAAGCGTCCTGTATAGCTTCTTTAACTCCTTCTCTCAGCGGGTCAATTATCGCAACAAATCCCAAAAATGTCATTTCCTCCAGATCCACTCCATCCTCTGAACTTTTTTTGCAGGCAAAAGCAATTGTCCGATACCCTTTAGCTGCCCACGAATCCACTTCATGAAGGATTCTTGTTCTGTCTTCATTACTCAAAGAGCAAAATTCAAGGATATTTTCTGCGGAACCCTTGGCAAAATGGTACGTTTCTTTGTCAATTTCCGTTGATGCTGCAGCAAAACCATTAATAGGCTCATAAGGGATTTCGTCAATTTTCCTGCATCCGTAGAGCTTTTGAAGATATTTCTCATCATTTTCCCTGATAAACTTCAGCAAAGCCACATCCACCTGGTCACCGAAAAACTTCCAGTCATCATTCATAACTGCGGAAGCTTCGTTACAGAAATAAAACGCCTGCCTTGCCTGGTCTGGAATTTCATCCCAATTAAGACTTTCACCCTGGTGATTAATAAAATGTTTGACGGTAAGTTCATTTTTCGTAAGTGTCCCGGTTTTATCGCTTGCAATCAGCGTACATGAGCCCAGGCTTTCTATTGAAGCCAGTTTGCGGATAATAACGTTACGTTTGCTCATAGCAATGCCGCCAGCTGTCAAAGCTATTGAAATGGCAACTGGCAGCCCTTCGGGAATAGCTGCTACTGCAAGAGCCACAGAAAAGAAAAAGAGATCAGTCAGCCCCATACCCCGCATCATGCCAATAACAGCGAAAAGAATAACCACCCCCAGAATTATATAAACAAGATGCAGTGAGAATTTTTCCATTCTGGTAATCAAAGGTGATTTACCGCTTTCTGAGGATGCAAGCAGGGCAGCAATTTTACCCACTTCCGTGTTTTCGCCTATATCACTGACAACACCTGTGGCTCTTCCTGCAGCCACATATGAGCCGGCAAAAAGCATATTTTTCCTGTCAGCAACAGGAATAGACTCATCATCATAAACAGCGTCAGGGTCTTTTTCCACCTCAACGCTCTCACCGGTAAGCAGCGATTCATCAACTTTCAGCTTCCTTTCCTCTATCAACCTTATATCAGCGGGAACCTTGGAACCCGATTCCAGAAATACAATATCACCCAACGTTATATTTTCACTTTCAACGGAAATTTTACTTCCGTCCCTTAACACCTGACATATTGTTTTCACTTTGTCCTTAAGAGCAGTGGATTTTTTCCAGGCGCTGAACTCCTGAAACGTGCCGATTAATGCATTTATCATAAGTACGGCAAATATAAAAACCGCATCAGTCATATGGCCTATCGCAATACTGACAACTGCGGCCAGAAGGAGTACATAAATCAAAGGGCTTTTAAACTGAGTGAGGAATATTTTTACAATACTCACCCTTTTTTCCTCAGGCAGCTTGTTCAGTCCGTATTTTTCCACTCTTCTCTCAGCTTCTGAAGAACTGAGCCCTTTGACTGAAGAATTCAGCTTCTTGAAAGCATCTTCTTTAGAAAGCAAAAAAGCCTCCATTCCGCCTCCTTGAATAATCTCTTATTCAAATTATAACAGATCGTTAAAAATGATTCATTTCTTTTTTGAAAGTACAAGGCAGGAATTTTAAAAAAAATGCATATGATAAAAAATAAGCGTTGCACTCTGGGAAACATTGAGAGAATCGATTTTGCCATACATAGGGATATAAAACCTTTCATCGGCTCTTTTAAGAACATTGGGTCTTATCCCCTTACCTTCGGAGCCCAAAATGACGACGGATTTTTCAGCAAAACTCACATTTTTCAAGGCAAGAGAAGCATTAACATCAGCAGCATATACAAAAAAATTTTCTTTTTTAAGCCTTTCCAGTAACCGCGCCAGGTTAACCGCCATATACAAATTTACATGAAAAATACTGCCGGCACTGGCTTTAACAACCGCCGGAGTAATGCTCACCTGGTTATTTTTTGCGGCAACAAAATGATTTATCCCAAAACAGTGGCCTGCACGTATAATGGCCCCGAAATTCTGAGGATCCTGGATATGATCCAGAACCACTATTTTAAGTGAAGAAACATCTGTATCTATCTCATACTCATCTTTAAATTGAAGATTTGATTCAAAAGCCACACCCTGTGCTTCAAAACCGAATTTTTCGTTGAATTCAGCATTTTTTAAAACAGTAAAAGGGATTTTGTTTTTTTTCAGAGTATTTTTATACTCATCACTTTCCTTTATATATGCTTTACTGATATTGTCTGTTTTTAACGCTTCCAAAAAAGGATTTTTTCCGTAAACAATCACATCCGGCTCCTGTTATATTCTGATATCTTTGAATAAATACCCCAGCTCAACCTCCCACAATTTAAGGAAATAGCTTTATTTCCCCTCCTGTCAAAGAGTTAGGAGAAGTTGGGGAGCCTGTCCGGTTGAATAAATGGCTTAGCCATTTACTCAACCGAGGTGGCAAGATTTATAATATTCAAATGATTCAAAGCTCCCGAAGCTTTCATTTTATTATAACGGATTGCGATACCAATGATTCCAATCTTCACATTGATATGTTAAGCCCGCCATCTACTGGCAAAAGTGCCCCGATGATATATTTAGCCTCGTCTGATACAAGAAATGATACGGCCTCTGCCACATCTACAGGTTCACCGATATGGCCTTTGGGTATCCTATCATTCTCAAAGGGTCTGTTTGCGTACTCCTTATAACCCACCGGGCTTCCTACAAGCCCTGAACCTACAGCATTTACCCTGATGTTAAAAGGGGCAAGATCTATTGCGGCACACATGGTAAGGTAATTTATCCCTCCCTTGGACACCATGTAGGAAAATTTATCTTTTGTCCCCCTTGAACTGGAGACAGTAACGTTCACTATACAACCGCCTCCCTGAGGTTTCATGATCTCAGCAGCCATTTTTGTACAAAGGTAGTAACTTCTGAGGTTTGTATTGATGGTATACTCCCAGGTATTTAAGTCACAATCTAAAATTGATTCATTTTTTGTGTATGCAACATTGTTGACAAGAACATCCAGTCTGCCAAATCTATCCTTTATAAAGGAGAACAAACTCTCAATGGAAGTTGCATCAGAATAATCCACCCTGAAATAAGAACCTTTCTTGGGCAGATTCTCTGAAACCGCCCGTGCTTCATCCTCATGCCTGGAAGTTATGATCACATGATATCCTTTTCCTGCCAACACCTCTGCTGTGGCCTTTCCTATGTTGTTTGTAGAGCCTGCTACAAGAGCTATCTTTTCCATATCATCCTCCTTTATTCTACTGCGTTTATTGCCTGCACATTGTTTCCAGAATAGTGTATAAATCCTCTATAATAAGGAAACATCAATTTTTTAATTCTCGTCATTCCCGACCAGTCGAGCCCCCATTTCAAAAGCCTTCTCACAATCGATGGGAAACACTTCCTTCAGTCTCTTGGCTTTTTTCTCAGGGTCAAATCGTGTTGCAACCACCTTTGAGTAGTCCTCAAACTGATAGGTATCATAACTGCACAGTGTCTCTGTAGCTCCAAATATCCATTCCAAAATCATTCCAGTGGTGCTGATGTGATGATCAAAGCCCATTTCTTTTGCCATCTCCTCGGTCGCACCCAGGGTGTAGATAAAACCGGTCTTGATTTTTTTGGGAAAAAGTGAATCAGGTGGATCGGTATAGGGGAGAAATTGAAAAACCAAACGTTCCAGGAACGATCTCATCTCTCCTGTTGATGTTCCCAAATAGATCGGTGACCCAAAGATAAGTGCCTGAGCATCCAGAACCTTTTCGAATATAGGTGTCAGGTCATCCTTTACCGCGCATCTGCCGTAGCTCTTCCCGTTTTTCAACTTGCATGAGAAACAGCTTATGCACCCTTTATAATTCAGATCATACAGATGGATGAGCTCGGTTTCGGCACCTTTTGAAGATGCACCGTCCAATGCTTTGTCAAGCAGTGTTGCTGTGTTCCACTTTTTTCTGGGGCTTCCGTTGAATGCTATAATTTTCATAATAAAACCCTCCTATGGATAGAATATGACATATTAACTGTGTTATTAGCTCCACCGTTACTTACGTGGACTCTTTGCCTTATGCTGCTCAAAAAGGTTGTATTCTGTACCTTTATTAGCATGCCATATCTTCTTTTCCACCTCACAGTAGGCGTTAACCGTATCATAAAAAATACTGCCAGACTTGCCATCCCTGTGCAGTACCGCTGGAAACATAATGCGACTTTTATGCCTTGCATACCTCTCAGCTATTAACTTTGTATCAATAGTTTTCTCTTGTTTAACTGTTTTTGACATTAACACATCATCCCGCCATCAGCTGTCAGAATCTGACCGGTCACATAATCTGAATCTTCTGAAGCAAAAAATACAAAAGAAGGGACAAGTACTGTCGGATCAGACAGATGGATAAGACGCTCTCCTTCATCTCCATAAAATTCAGACAGGGAATCGGTCATGCGTGTCTTTGCAACCGGCAGTATTGCATTTACCTGTACGTTATCTTCTAAAAGTTCTTTGGCTGCATTTTTTGTGAAAGAATAAATACCACCTTTAGCCGATGCATAGTCAGCTACACCTATTGACCCTCTCTCTGCTGCTGGGGCGCAAAGGTTTATTATTTTCCCACTTTTTTTATCTTTCATGAAACGTCGCACTGTTTCTGTAGTACAATAAAAGGTTCCGTACAGATGCGTTTTTATAACTGCATCCCATTGTTGTGGAGTTATCTCAAGAAAAGGTGTGGGTTTTATTATGCCTGCATTATTAACCAATATATCCACACCACCATTAACTTTCTCTACTTCTTCCATCAGCCTGTCAACCTCTGTGTAATTTCCCACATCAAAGAGCCCACCATTTACCGTTGCCCCTTTGCTTTTGCAGCTCTCCGTGACTTCATTAAGACCTTTTTTATCTTTATGCGCCACAAGATAAAGATTGGCACCCTCTTTTGCAAAGCCCTCTGCCACTGCTTTGCCGATACCTTTTGAAGCTCCTGTAATAAGCGCAACTTTATTTTCTAATTTCATACTTGCCTCCTAACATTCAGATTATACATACAAACCCTATTTATCTAAAAAAATTCCAAATCCCGATCTAATACACGACAAATCACACCGGTTTTTGTCGATTCCCCTAGTTATTTTTCTGCCTACGAGCGCTGCCACTTCCAATTCAAATATAGAAAATAGAGATGCGTGAGCCAAGCATAGACTCAACTCACGCAACTGTTTCATACCATCAATCCGGAGCTCACTACCGCTTAACCGCACAGGTTTAATGCTGCAATACCGAACAACTCATTTAATGAAAGCACAAGCCCCCGGATACACTTACCGTTTGCCCAGTTACAAAGGCAGCATCATCAGAGGCAAGCCAAGCCGCCGTTCCCGCCAAGTCCTCAGGGTATTCAAGCCTTGGAATAGCAGAATTTTTCGCAAGCTCCTCACTCATCTGATCAAACTCATGCTCCTGAACCGTTTCGCTTTGCGTCAATCCCGGAGAGATAGAATTCACTGTAATGCCGAATTTACCCGCTTCTACGGCGAGCAACCTTGTAAAGCCAATGACTGCAGCTTTGGAAGTAGGGTATTGAACGCCGTTGCCACGCCCAATATAAACCGTGTCAGAGGATATATTTATGATACGTCCCCAATTTTGCGAACGCATGTCCGGGAATACCTCGCGTGCGCACAGCCACACCCCTTTGACGTTTACCGCCATAACTCTATCCCAATCGGCTTCGTCCAATTCATAAAACGGCCGTGCAGCCCGATCTAACCCTATATGGCGCAGCATGATGGCCGCATTGTTAACGAGGATATCAACCTTGCCGAAGCGCTCGCGCGCTTTAGACGCCATCTCTTTTATCTGCTTGGCATCAGAAACATCGCACACAATCGGCAATACCTCGCGATCTTCAGTTGCAATTTCTTCAGCCGCTTGCTTTAAAACATCCTCAGTAGTCCCGCAGATTACAACGTCGGCCTTTTCCTGATAAAGGCGCTTCGCAATAGCTTTGCCGATCCCGCGACCGCCCCCTGTAACAAGGGCGACATGACCTTTTAATCTTTCACAACTCATTGTGATTCGCCTCCTTTTAACTATATCTTCCACATTAATAACTTATTTCCACTATTGGTAATATAAGAAAACATACTTGTGTGTAAAGGATATTTTACTACAAGATGTGGGGTGTGACGTTAATGACCGTCCTACGGGCCCATTGTGACTTCCGTATAATTATATTACAATAAATTAAATCGGATTTATATCTGCTATGTAAATAAGCAGAAACACAGAAATTATTATCAAATAGGGAAAATTTTTCGGTTTTATTCGCTCTGTTAAATATCAGCTTCGCTGATTGCCTACGGCATTTAACGGGGCAGGGGTGACAAGTATCAAATGTGTCTAGCATCCGCTGCAGGCGGATAAATAGGATTTTACACATATTTACCAGTTAAAAGACTGGTGATAGTCGCAGGCATTCTTTCAAACTAAGTGAGAAACGATATAGCAAACAAATATGCAAGTGTGCTTATTCTGATTGCATAACCAGCTGAATTATTTTAATATCACCTGCTATGGAGTTTCTAAACAACATTAAAAACGGCCTGAGAAACGGTCTGAAAATAAGCACAAAGATTATTGTCTACATGCTGCCCTTCTATGTTGTCGTGGACATTTTGGAACAGAGCGGCTATTTGAGCAAAATCAGCCTCGTTTTTAAACCGGTAATGGGAGTGCTGGGGCTACCCAGTGAAGCTGCTGTCGCAATTATATCCGGAATGCTCATTAATCTATATCCGGCCATTGCCGCCATGGCTCCGCTCTCACTGTCAATAAAGGAAATCACAATTATTGGACTATTTCTCGGAATCGCACACAATCTTGTTATAGAAACGATAATTCTCAGCCGCTCAGGTGTCAAAGCTTATTCTGTAGTAATCCTAAGAATTGCAACTGCCTGTGTAGCAGCCATGGGAGTAAATCTTTTATGGACTTGAATATAACACAATCGGTAGTTGAAGCATGCCTTTTAAGTCTGAAAATATTTGTAATTATTACACTGCTTTTAATTGTATACGAGTTTTATGAAAACTCGAGCTTTTACAATTGGACAAAAAAAATTCTCGACAAACCTATGCAGACAATCGGGATATCATCCAACGCTTCAATTACTATGGTGGTGGGCATTGTTTTGGGAATCGCTTACGGGGCAGGAATTCTGTTAAAAAACGTTCAGGAAAGAAAGATGAACAGCAAAGATATTGCTCTGACATCATATTTTCTCGCCATCTGTCACGCAGTATTTGAAGATACTCTTCTTTTTGTTGCAGTTGGGGCAAATGGTTTTATTATCCTCGGTGTGCGAATTCTTCTGGCTGTCATTTTAATATCAATTTTAAACAAATATATTTTCAGAACAATGGCTAAAAGGAGTTAAAAGATAGTTGGAGGTAAGCATACTCGCATATTTATTTATTATATCGTTTACTGAGTTAGAGATATCTCGGTTCCGCTCGCCTGTTAAATATCAGCTTTGCTGATTGCCTGCGGCATTTAACAGGGTAAACCTCTACTTTAATCTTAACACTTAATACTTAGCACTTAACATTATTTTACTTTTCAACCAACTTACGCAAGATTTAGCATACTAATGATACGTTAAACTCATTCAGCGTTTTGTAAAGACTTCCACGTCCCTTTCTCCAAAAAGCTCCCTTCAACATTATCTTCCATCTCCTCAAACATCCGCCAGGGCACAGAAAAGGAGAGCACATTTCTATCAAGCTGCTTTTTAAGATTATCTCTTGCAGAAATATCTGTGAGGCCAATAACCCCTCGAGGATGCTCAGAATGCGCCTCTTGGTAGGGGTAAATCCCAATCTGCTGGCATCCGGCGGCAAAAGGAGCAATCACACTCTCATTGTTTTCCCTGCCGTAATTGGCCAGCACCACCAGGGCGGAGAGTTGGTCAGGATCAGCAAGAAATATAATCACCTGTGGCTGTTCCTGGGTCGGATCTATATCGCTCAATGGTTTAAAGATCACGTATTTTTTAGGCACTTTCATGATGGGCAAATTGTCAATGAATTTTTTCATCAGCTCCGGGGATTTCATATATCCTTCACCGTGGCGGAATTTCTCTGCAAATTCCCCGCCTGCAGCAGATTCCAGCTTTTCAGCCATATCGCGGCCTTTCTCCCAATTTTCATTGCCTGAAGAAAGGAAATGATAGAAACATTCTAACCCACCGGGGAAGTTGAGATACTGGTTTCCGAATCCCAGTCCAACCCCGCCACCCCAGCAGCCATAGGTTTTCTCATCGAAGGCAGCAATTCTCCCTTTGGCCGCAACCGCCATCAGCCACATGACGCAGCCCCATTTACCTTCTTTAAAGCTTGTGGCCTTTTCCGGTTTATCATCACTCCAAAGGATTGCCACAGGATGATATTTTAAATTAAGCGACTTAGCTATCTTGCTTTCCATATTTACACCTCCAAATTTGTCAATTTGTTTACACTACCCACGTTCCTTCCAGAACGCATATTCATATGTCCATTCTTCCTTATACCAGTTTATTAACTCTTGCATCCTTTTTCTGTGTTCCTCCTGTACCTTCTCCACCATAGCAAAACGTCTTTTCTCCTTCCAGGCATTTACCAGTGTTCTGCCCAAGCTGTAAGCCTGCTCACGGTTTTCTTCGGGCACTTGCGTATCCGGCTCGCTGGTACCCATTGTGGCCCATACGCCATCAACAGGGGTTGCACCACTTACCATAAGAAAATGGTTAAGGTACTGGACAATGGGCCATTCATCGCCACCTCCGGAAGTCACCACACTTGCTCCGTATTTGCCCTCAAGAGCCATACAATGAATCAGGCTGGCACAACGATCGATAAATACCTTTAATTGACCGCTCACGTGGAAAATATAATTGGGTGTAGCCATGATGATACCGTCTGACGCCAGCATCTTTTCCTTTATAGATTCAAAATCATCCTTTAAATGGCAGCGACCATTTTTGTGGCATAGATCGCAGCCCAAGCACGGTTTCACAGAATCACCCCGAAGAACAATAGTCTCACATGCCGCCCCTTCACTTTTCGCACCTTTTAACACTTCACCAAGCAGTTTTCCCGTATTCCCTTTTTCACCATGCGGGCTTCCGATGATGCTGAGAATTTTCATAGGATTGCCTCCTTGTGCATAATTTAATATTTCTATAATGATTTCATTTTTCTCACTACTAATCTTTTGAGAGCTTTGAATAAGTACCCTACCTAACCGGCACTTAACACTTTAAGTGCTCGGAACTTAGCTCCCCTCCTATCAAAGAGTCAGAAGGGGCTGGGGGTGGTAAAATTTATAATAGTTCAATTATATCTGAATTACTTTTTTTATACCATACCTCCACCAACTATTCAAGGTTGCAAGCAAAAGGAGCATATTCAACTCATTTTGACGTTCCAAAAGTGTTCGTTTTATCTATTTACCGCTAATGAAAAGAAGTGTTGATATTACTACGGAAAAGACTGCACCAGCTAAAAAAACACCCTGAAACCCCCATCCTATGAAGACAATTCCCATTAAGACCGGGCCAAGAGTCTGTCCAAGACGCAAAACCATCCCATTGATAGACATAAATGCTCCGCGATTTTCCGGTGGTGCCAATGCTGCTAACAATGTTTGGATATTAGGATATGTCATACCGTGACCCATCCCAAAAATAACTATGGGAATAATTAATAGCCAAAGGCTGTGTATAAAAGGGATAATTACCAAAGCAACGGCATAAAAAATAAAAGCAGCTCGAAGCAAAGTCTTATGGGAATATCTTTTACTTAAGCGACCCAATTGTGAGGAGGAAAGTGCGGTAGTCAGAGACATTATAGACATAATTATTCCAATAGTAAAGGAAGATGCCTGAAAAGAATGTGAAAGTAATATAGGCAAATAGGTCAAATAAGGTCCATAGAGAATTATAAAAGTAACAACACTGGTCAAAAAGAGTATTAATATCTGTCTACTCTTTACCCCTCGCCATGCATTGCCCAGGTAAATTTTGAAATTCTGTTTGTTCTTTGGCTCAGGATTATTCAAAGAAAAGAGGACTGCAAAACCCATCGGAATGGCTATTAAAGGAAGAAAAAAAGGATAGAACCACCCCACAGTAGCAAGAATACCACCTATGGCTGGATAGCTTGCCGTACCTATGTTAAGAACGGTTGCATTGTAACCCATAGCTGCTGCAAGTTCGTTACCTGAATAAAGGTCGCCTATAAGAGTGACATTAAGAGAACCCAGCGATGCCGCTCCTACCCCCTGCAAGCAACGCAAAACCAAAAGGAGATCAAAATCCCGGACAAAACCACATGCTCCTCCAGCGATACCAAACAGCATCAAAGCAGGAACCAATATCCTTTTTCTCCCCCAGAGATCTGCCAGCACCCCAAGCACAGGAGTCAGAAAAATACCTGGCAAAGTAAATACTGTAATCAGCAGCCCCACAGAATGAACAGGTATACCGAGTTCCCGGGCCATGGCCGGAAAGGCCGGGGTTATACTGGATACCCCCATAACTGCACTGAGCGTAATACCAAAAATCAGTTGAAGGTTAGTATCAAGATATACTGGCCTTTTTGGGGCCGATTTCATTCAGACTCGCCCACCCTTTTCAGGAATGCCTTTCTGCGCTCCTTTGGCCATTGGGAGCATAAAGCTGGTTTACCCTTTATAATCCTTTGCATACACAGGGAGCAGGATGGCTCACAGGGTACAATTGGACCCGGCGCAGTCCCTTGGGCTTTTTGGGGCCAGAGCGGATCAGCCAAAAGCACGCGGGCAAGACCAATCAGGTCTGCTGCACCTTCCCGGAGTACCCTCTCTGCCGTATCCGGGCTCTGTATCCGCCCTGCTGTGACAATAGGCGTCTTGGAAACGGTCTTTTTGATCTCGGAGGCAAAATGGACCATGTACCCCTCTTGCCTTTCCCGTTGCTGATACTCCGGCAGGACAAAGGAATCGTATGTCCCGGCCATCACTGAGAGGTAAGCAATCTGTCTGTTTCCCAGCTCCCTTGCATAAATATTGGTCTCTTCCGGATGAAGACCATCGGCCAGCCATTCATCAGCAAGGAACCGATAGCCTACGGGATAGTCCTGACCCACCTCATTTAACGCTGCATCCACCACTTCCAGGGGGAAACGCATCCTGTTCTGAAGTGTTCCACCATACTTATCTGTGCGATGATTGGTCCTGGGTGAAAGAAACTGAACGATCAGATATCCGGTACCTCCATGAATCTCCACCCCATCAAAACCCGCTTCTTTGGCACGTCTGGCACCTGCTGCAAAGGCTTTGATAACATGGTCTATCTCCTTTTGCGTCATCTCTTTCGGGATCACACCCCCTGTCTTCACAGGTGAAGGTGCCAGTCTTTCCTCAGCATAAGCATATCGTCCGGTGTGGTTGAGCTGGATAATGGCTAAAGCACCTTCGTCCTGAATGGCCCTGGCAAGATTTGAAAGCCCGGGGATGAAGCGATCATCATCGATCCGCAACATATAAGGTGAGCCTAAACCTGAGTGATCAACTCCAGTATGCTCCACCACAATTGCCGCAACCCCGGAGGCAGCCATTTCCCGGTAATGATCCAGCATCAACGAGCTGACTGTGCCGTCCGGATTTGCATATCCTAGATAAAAAGGTGCCATCATAATCCGGTTTTTAAAGACCATTTCCTTTATTTTTAATGGGCTAAAAAGCCTGTATCCTTTCGTCATAGTGCTTCTCCTCCTTTTCAGGGAGTTTATTCAGCCCCTGTGCCTGCCAAGTACCTACGCAGGAATCTGGTAAATAGGCCTACTCCCAATAATATGTTACTCCCAGCAAACAACCTATTCCATTTATCCCATCATTTCTGTCTTCAAGTCCCGCATTTGAAACATGATGGAATATGCCTTCAATATCGAGTGATAATTTTGGGTGGATTGCATAACGAAAACCAAAACTGGTTTGAGAATTAAATTCGATTTCATTTCCTACAAGATCTTGTGAGTGATCTCTGTATAGATCATTATATAAAATACCGGCCCCTACCTGGGCATAAGGAGTAAATCTCCTAATTGGCCCAAAATCATAGCGCAAAAGCAAGGTGCCGCCGACCAGATAGCCGCTGGGGCCGGTGGTGGTTTCGGAATAGGTTGCCTCGGCCAGCATCCGAAAGTTCTTGACGAATCGCATCCATTCAACACGGACATTGGTCATGACATAATTCAAGTCAGGCCGGCTGCTGGTCCCGAAAACCGCAGGTGATGACACATACCCCGTCATCACCTGGATCGATGTAATCCCGACATCGACGCCGAAACAGAGGGACGGGAAAAAAAGGATCGCCGGCACGGCAATGAGCTTTACAAATCTTCCTTTGATTATTTCGCCATTCCTACTTTTCCTCGTTCCCCACTGTTTCGGGACTATTGATCTGCTGCAAGATATCATTGTAATATTTCCATCCTCCGCCAAGAGCTTTGTAAAGGCGGGCCAGATTTGAGGCCACTTCAGCTCTGGACGCGGCTAATTGATCTTCCAGTTCAAGTAAAGTTCTCTGAGCATCCAGTACGTTGTAAAAATCGGTCAGACCTGCATTGTAGCGGTCTCTTGCCAAAGCTTCCGTCCTCTTAGCAGCGGCAACAGCCTTTTGCAGAGATTCTTCCCTTAGCTGCTCTTTGGCATAAGCAGTCAGCGCATTTTCTACTTCCTGCAGGGCATTCAATACAGCGGATTGATAAGAAAGCATAGCCTCTTTTTGCTTTTCCGTTTGCAGGTCAATATTCAGCCGAAGGGCACCCCCCTGGAAGATATTCCAGGACACCCCGGGTCCTATCCCCCAGAACTGGCTGTCGGTGTCAAGGAAATCACTCTGAATAGCTTCCAATCCGATAGTGCCGAACAAACGGAATTTGGGATAGAGCTCAGCTGTGGCTACTCCAATCATGGCAGTCTGGGCTGCAAGTTGCCTTTCAGCTCTGCGGATATCCGGACGCCGGCGCATGGCTTCAGCTGGAATCCCCACAGCTACTCGGGGCGGAACCTGTGGGATCCCTTTATCCGCGGCCAGCATCTCATCAATCGAACCGGGCTCTTGCCCTAAAAGAACGGCCAACCGGTTCTTGGCCGCCCTCAGGCCGCTTTTCAGCATAGGGATCTGGGAGCGGCTGGTCTCCAGATTTCGAAGGGACTGCTGCACGGCCAACTCATCAATCAGACCGGACTCATATCTGGACTTATTCAATTCATATGTCTTTTTCTGTGTTCTTATGTTAGCACGCGTGATATCCAATCTTTGCTGATATGTCCTTACCTCAATATAATTTACAGCAACTTCCGCCATCAGACTGACCAGTACATCATTTACATCGGCCCGGCTGGCTTCAAGCTCAGCCTGGCTGGCCTCAATTGAGCGCCTGATTCCGCCAAAAAGATCCAATTCCCAGGAGGAGTCAAACTGAGCCAGATAGTATTCCTCTTCTTCTCCGCCGGTTCCAGGCTGAAGGGACTCGCTGCCACGCTGCTCCTGAACCTGACCGGATGCATTCAGTGTGGGATAAAGTTCAGACTTACTTATCCCTCTTCTGATTCTTGCCTGCTGAAGTCGGGAAAGTGAGGTCTGTAAATCCAGATTTCCTTTGATCGCTTTTTCTTCCAATGCAGTAAGCACCGGGTCATCCAGTACCGTCCACCACTCAGCCAAAGCCTTTCTGTCCGGCCTGGTGGTCTCAAGACCTTTTTCCATTTGAGCTGTCCAGTTCCCCTCAACTTCGGGTTGGACTTTCTTATAATTTGGGCCCACCGTGGCACAGCCACCAGCGATCAAAAACATAGTGGCTATAAGCAACCGTGTAATAAATTTCATGACTCTCACTCGCAAATCCCGTTTTTCTTTATTTAATATGGTCATATTTTGCATCTCACTTTTCGCCTTTTTCTTGATTATTCACATCTTTTTCTTGATTCAGCTGTTTTTTTCCACCTTTCTGTCTTAAGGTCTGCCCCTTTTCACGCAGCCGCTGGAAAAAGTAATACAGCGCCGGGATAATCATTATCCCCACAGTAGTGGCCGCAATCATTCCGGAAAAAACCACTGTACCAATATGGCTACGACTTGCTGCTCCTGCACCAGTCGCCACAACTAGAGGTGCAACACCCAAAATAAATGTCAGAGCAGTCATGAGAACAGGACGAAAACGAATCCCGGCTCCTTGCACAGCAGCTTCATAAGCAGAAAGGCCTTGCTCTTTGCGCTCTTTAGCAAACTCCACAATCAAAATAGCATTTTTGGACGCAAGGCCAACCAGCAAGACAACACCGATTTGAGCATACAAGGACACGGGGAGTCCAAATATCCAGAGCCCTATAAAAGCACCCAGCGTAGCCACCAAAACGGATAAGATTACAGATGCCGGTAAATTCCAACTCTCATACAGCCCCACTAAAAAGAGATAGGCAAAAATCAATGCCAGCGCAAACAGATATACTACAGTACCACTGGCCTGTTTTTCCTGGTAACTCATTGATGACCACTCAAACCCATAACCTGGTGGTAGTTTCTCTTGGGCTAAGCGCTCCATGGTGGCCATGGCTTGGCCGGAAGAATAGCCGGGAGCAGGCTCACCTTTTATATCCAAACTAGTAAACAGATTGTAGCGCTTAACAACTTTGGGGCCCAACCTATAAGATATGTCCACCAGACTCTCCAGTGGCACTTTTTTTCCTTTGTCACTCACCACATACAAATCCTGGATATCTTCGGGATTTGCTCTGTATGGAGACTGACCTTGAATTCTGACATCATAAGTCCGACCATACAAGTTAAAATCGTTGACATATCCGGATCCCATCTGCTGTGCCATCACAGAAAATACTTCACTAACGGGAACACCCATCTGCTCTGCCCGCGTCCGGTCAAGATTCATAAAAATCTGTGGAGTATCAGCAGTAAAGGTTGTATAAACCCGGGAAAGGGAAGGCTCCTGATTGGCTGCTGCCACCAGCCCCCTGGCTACAGATAGCAATTCGCCGGGACTCTGCCCCTCAAGGGCTTGTAGCCTAAAGTCAAACCCGCCAGTCACACCCAACCCCGGAATTGGGGGAGGAACAAATGAAACAACATTGGCAGTAGTTATGGAGCTAAACTCCCTGGCCGACTTAGCTACAATAGCATTTAAACGCAAATCAGGAGATTTTCGCTCCTCCCATGGCTTCAGATCGCAGATTACCAACCCCACATTTTCCGAACGGCCACTCAGCAAACTGAACCCACTTACAGAAAGTACATGCTCCACTCCTTCCATTTCCAGAAGCTTGTCGGTCACCTGCGCAAGTACCTCGTTTGTCCGCTCTAAACTTGCCCCTTCCGGCAGCTGAACATCGGCAAAAAATCCACCCTTATCTTCCTGGGGTAAAAAACTGGTTGGTAAGTGCCCGGCAAAAAACCATGCCCCACCAACAATAACCAAAAAGAAAAGTATTGCCACACTCAGATGCCTAATAAGCCAGGCCACTATAGAGGTATAAACTGCCCTTGAACCCCCCAGGAATTTGTTAAACCAGGCTAAAGGGCCACGCCTGTGGGGCTTCGTTTCTTTCAAAAAGACAGAACATAGGGCAGGACTCAAAGTCAAAGAACAGATAGCAGAGATGACCACTGAGACACACAGCGTTACCCCGAACTGTTTATAAAGTCCTCCAGTAATCCCAGGCATAAAGATAATCGGGACAAAAACCGCCAAAAGTACCAAAGTGGTGGATACAATGGGACCGGTAATCTGCTCCATGGCCTTAATGGTGGCTTCCTTCCGATCGAGTTTTTCTTCTTCCATAATACGGTATACGTTTTCCACAACTATAATGGCATCATCCACAACGAGGCCGATGGCAAGAATGAGGGCAAATAGGTTAATTGTATTGGCAGAAAATCCAAGTGCAAGCATAACAGCAAAGGTACCGATAATGGAAACCGGTATGGCAGCCGTTGGAATAATGGTGGCTCGCACATTCTGCAAAAAGATATAAATAACAAGAACTACGAGTATAAAGGTTAAGCCCAGTGTGAAAGCAATCTCTTTAATTGTCTCACGTACATAATCAGTGGTATCATACATCACCATATATTCCATATCATCAGGCAATAATTCAGCTTGACGTTTAAGCTCCGCTCTGACTGCATTCATGGTGTTCAATGCATTGGCCTCAGAAGATTTGTAGACAGCCACACCTACTGAAGGGCTATTGTCTTTGCTTCCAACAGTACTGTATGATTCACTGCCAAGCTCCACCCGGGCCACATCCTTGATCCGCACCAGCCCACCTTGTTCGTTGCTCCGGATCACGATATTTTCAAATTCTTCCGGGCTTTCCAGCCGCCCTTTCCCTTTTATGGTGTACTGAAGCTCTTGCCCCGGTTGGGCGGGAGCAGTACCAATTGAGCCCAGGGTAGCCTGGATATTTTGCTGACGGATAGCCTGAATCACTTCGTTTGGGCTCATCTGAAGGGCAGCAAGCCTATCAGGATCAAGCCATATACGCATGCTGTACGTATACTCACCGTACACAAATACATCGCTGACCCCGGGGATACGCACCAGGGCGTCGCTAATGACCCGGTCGACGTAATTGCTCATAAAAATCCTGTCCCGGGACCCACGGGGCGAGGTAAAGGTAATAGCTCCCAACATATCCTCAGAACGGCGGCGCACATCAATTCCATTATCCAGTACTTCCTGAGGAAGCTGAGATTGGGCCAGCTGAAGCCGGTTCTGCACATTGACCTGATCAATATCAGGATCGGAGTCCACGGAAAAAGTGATCTCCAGACTGTAACTTCCATCATCTGTAGAGGTGGATGACATATAGAGCATGTCCTCCACCCCATTGATCTCCTGCTCAATGGGAGCGGCTACTGTGTCCCGGACCACTTCGGCGCTGGCCCCGGGATAGGAGGCGCTGACCCGGATAACAGGTGGTGTGATGTTAGGCAGCTCAGCCACCGGAATATTAAACATGGCTATAAGTCCTCCCACAGTGATTATGATGGAAATGACCATAGCCAGTCTAGGACGTTCTATAAAGATTTTAGAAAACATTGTCTATTTACTCTCCTTCTTGTGCTTTTTCAACATTCACGGTTATTCCTGGTTTCACCTTTTGAATCCCCCGAACAATCACTTTTTCCCCTTTCTTTAACCCAGAAGTCACGATGAATTTGTTATTCACTGTAGGGCCTATTGTAATCCGGCGCTGCTCAACCTCGTTTTTTTCATCAACTACATATACAAAAGCGCCTTCGTTGTCCCTTTGTACCGCGGTCTGGGCAACTGCTGGTGTCATCTCTTGCTTCGCCTCTTCCAGAAAAACTCTCACGTATTCACCAGGGACAAGACGACCCTCCGGATTCTCAAACCTAGCCCAGATAGCAATGGTTCCCGTATCCGGATCCACACGGTTGTTTACAAAATCGATTTCACCCTTCCGGGGATAGGCATGTCCGCCTGGGAACTCCAAACTGACAGACAAAATGGAGGCGGCATCTCCTTTTTCAGCATCTTTCATGGCGTTCATTAATAACTCTCCCTGATTTTCACTCATCGAAAAAACCACTCTGATAGGATCCATCCGAACAATTTCTGCCATCGGCTGGGACGAAGGACCCACCAAATCTCCAACCTTATAAAGGCTCTTACCAATTCGGCCGGTTATCGGAGCTTCTACAGTTGTATAACTCAGGTTAATCTCTGCTAACTCCAGGTTAGCCTTAGCCTCATCCAATCTACCTCTGGCTAAATCCCGAGCAGCAATAGCATCATCCAAATCAGTTTTGGGCACGCTCTCCGGCTGGGCGGAACGAAGACGCTTAAGACGGGTCTCCGCCTTAAAGAGATCCGCCTGGGCCTGGGTTACTTGCCCCCTGGCTGCAACTACTCGCGCTTTATAAGGTGCTTGCTCTATAACATAGAGAATTTGCCCCTTCTTCACAAAGGAACCCTCTTTGAAATTGATCTTTTCCAGGTATCCTTCCACTCGCGCTCTGAGATCAATAGACTCTATCGATTCCACATGGCCAATGTATTTTTCCGGAGGATTTGAGGCCACAAGCCCTACTTCCTCCACTCCAATCAGGGGCATTTGGGCCCCACTGTTACCACCAGCCGGTGCGGCAAAGCCAAATACCGGAATAAACATAAAACAAGCTATCAAAATCGACAAAAAAATTCTCATTTAATATACACCTCAACGTTTATTTATTATTTGCTTACTTCTTTTCAAAACGTAACGCTTTTATACAAAATTCTGCTGTCTGCGCCGATAAACCAGATACTCCCAGGTTCGTCAGAAACCTAAGCCTACTTACACCTATTAACATCCCCTGAATAATAAATGCTATCTCGCGAGGAGAAAGATCATTTCTAATACTCCCATCACATTTGCCGCGCTCAATACACTCTTCCCAGATGCAAAGTATTTGGTACATCCCATTAGAGGAGTTCTGGTTATTTACTGTTAAATTCTGGCAATAAAAACCAGGAACATCCCGGATTAACACAAGAAAAGCATCCGTATTCTCATTGCTAAACTTGAAATGAAAATCGATTAGTGCCTTAACAGCTTCAAGACCAGTCTGACAATTTTTAAAGCTGGAGCGACAACCGGAAAGGTAACGATTGGTGACATTATCCAAAATACTGAGGAGAATCCCTTTTTTATTCTTAAAATAATGGAAAATCAGGCCCTCTGCACCCCCTGCCTCCTTGGCAATAGCAGAAGTCGGCGTGGCAGCAAAGCCCTTTTGTGCAAAAAGCACAGTTGCCGCTTTCAAAATGTCTTCTTTCCGGCTCATTAGCAAAGCCCCCTGTTTTGATTGAGTGGTCACTAAACTACATATAGGTTTAAAGGCTGTCAAGTATTTTTTGTGCTGACAACCACATTGGCAGCTTTTTGGCCTTTCAGGGCAAAATACGCTGCTGCAAGCAAACAGAATAAAAACAAACTAAAGATTCTTTTCATCTTCCACCTCTATATTTTCTATATTGTTATACATTCTTTGCAAAATTTCCAAAAGCTCTTCTTTCCTGTTATTAGAAATACCGCCATAAATCATGCTGTTATATTCGGGCATTATCGATTTGGCCGGCTTTTCCAGTTTTCTCCCTTTTTCCGTTAAAAAAACATTGTTGCATCTGCGGTCTTCTCTGTCAGTCACACATTTGACAAAACCGTGATCAATAAGTCTGCTTATGAGCCTTGCCGTACTCGGAGCATCCTTTATGCTGCGTCTTGCTATATCATGCTGACTGAGGCCGTCTTCATCCCATAAAATGGTAAGAATACCCACCTGCTCCGGTGTAATATCATATTCCGACCAAAGTTTTGTAAAAATCTTTTTCATGCCGAAAAACACTTTGGCCAAAGCCATAGAAATATCTTTTTCCAGTAAATTTTCATCCGTCATAACAGAAACCACCTTTTATTGCCGTGACAATAAATATAGTTGCATGAAAAGTCAAGCAGTTTTAGTAAAAGAATCGTAGAAGCAGTTGATGTATGGATATTCAAGGTTAGTGAATGTGAGATGCAATAGAACCAAAGTTTCTAACGCCTACGACCCCTAATACCTGTAATACCTCTGCCTCTGCCTTTGCCTCTGCCTATCTCCCCACCTCCCCACTTTACCATCTCACACTTCACGGTATCATCCACTCGTTAGCGGACAGGCGCCTCACGCATTACGGTATCTCGCGTCACGGTATCTCCTGATTTACTCAAAGATCGTCAATTATAATTGCAACAATTTCTTAACAATATTATAATTGTAAAGAATTAATTTCGCTGATAATATGGTATAAAATAAACTTTTCAATGTTTTGGAGTTCACAGTGAACCAACAAACAACAAAATTAACCCGAAGTCCTCTTATATTACTTTTTACCTTTATTTTTTTACTTATAACTACATCAGCATATTCAGCACCAATCCCAGAACCAATTATTGATTACCATATGGATGAAATCAAATGGACAGGTGCAATAGGCGAAGTAAAGGACAGTAGTCCTAATCCTGATAACGCAACAGCCGTAAATGATGCAGACACATTGGATAATACAAGTGCAGGAGGCGGGATTTGCAGAGTCGGAGATTTCATCGGTGACAATTATTTAACACCTACTGCACCAATTCCTTTACCTAAAAATATTTACACAATTACATTATGGGTAAAATTTCCTTTAGATACAGGAGGTCATACTAACTATGGCAGATTGTGGTTTCCTCTTTATAAGTTTAACTTAGCTGACAGGAGAGGAGAAAGTCTTGACAAAGATTTTATTTTTTTTAAAAAAAAGTGGATTTGGGGAAGTTGGAGTTGGAATCGGTTTTGGTGTCTTGGAAATGCTAACTGCAATGATTTCCAAATAAGCGATGGCTGGCATATGCTCACTTTTGTCGCAAGTAAACAACGTCAAGGCCAAACTAAGTTATTCATAGACGGGCAACATCAAAATACTATCAATAATTTTATAAACAGCGGAGAATTAACATATCTTTTCACATCAGACTTTAATAATGACTTAAGTGGTCAAACACTTGGAAGCTATGCAGATGAATTTAAAATATTTGATAAAGCGCTCAAACAAACACAAATTCAACAGATATACAACAACGAAAGCAAGGGAAAAAACTGGGATGGAACAGTGAGAAATTGCAATCAAGGTACCAATATTTCTTACTATCTTATAGAGCACGATGGAACAGGTTTGACCTGTCAACCAGAAAAAATAACAATCAGAGCTTGTACAGACAATTCCACACCTTGCACGGAATATACTTCAACAACTGATGTTACACTTAAATATGATTCAAAAAGTCAGAATTATAGCTTTACGGGCAATACCGAAGCTGATGTGGTAAGGCAGACTCCGGGCAATGTTACACTTTATTTGCCGAGTATGACTCCTAGCGCATCTAATGGATATCAATGCTACAATACTATCAATAGTTCAAACTCATGCGACATTTCTTTTTATGACTCAGGTTTTGTATTTGACGTGACAGACGAATATTCGTGCAAACCACAAACAGTAAGCATACAGGCTTTACAGACAGATTCACAGAACCCTGAGGAATGTGTCCCTGCGTTTGCCAATAAAACTATCCCGGTTGATTTTGCACATAACTATGTTAATCCTGCCAGCGGAACAATAGGAATAGTACCCACAATAGATAATACTTCTTTAGATAGTACAATAGATTTAAGATTCGACAGCAACGGAGAAGCATCTTTTGACTTCAAATATAAAAATGCCGGTCAAATAGGAATAACAGCTTCCTTTGACAATGCAACCGTTCAGGCAGCCGGAAGTGACAATGTAACTTTAAAGCCGGTCGGTTTTAACGTCTACACCACAACACCGAATTCACAAGCTGTAAGTGGGGCTAACAGCTCAGTATTTGTAAAAGCCGGTGAGAAATTTAATATAACATCAGAAGCCAAGTGCTGGGAAAGCGATTCTGATACAGATTTATCAGACAATGACAATACTATTAATTATCAGAAAGACAATATTACCTTATCCCACAGTTTAATTGAACCTGCAGGTGGTAATCCCGGAAATATCGGGATATCTTCACTGGACTTTGCCGATGGCATTGCATCTATCGATAATCAAACATTCAGTGAAGTGGGAATAATAAATTTTGAACTGACAGATAACGACTATTTGGGCGCAGGAGAAGTAACAGGCACAAGCGACAGTATCGGCAGGTTTATACCGGATCATTTTGATGTCCAGGTTACGGATAATGGCATACTTGAGCAAAAAATATCAAGCAACTTCACTTACATTGGACAGACAATGAATTATCTAACACAACCTAATCTAAAAATAACTGCAGAAAATTTGGATAATAATACAACAAAAAATTATGAAGGAGATTTTGCAAAACTGACAGCTGATAACCTGGATTTTATAGAACCTGACAGTGACAACACTACAACTGGCAGCAATGGAACATTTTTAGATATAACTTCAAATATTTTTACCGGCACAATTACCGCCTTTACTGATGGGATAGCAACTTATACATTTTCAGCTTCGGATAATTTTACTTACACAAGGGAAGAAAATTCAAAGATTTCCTATTTTAGCTCTGACATAAGGATACCACTTGATAATATTAGTGACTCAGACGGAGTAAAAGGAAAAACTCCACTGCCAGTCATTAATCTCGGCAGCGCAAAAATGAAGTACGGAGCACTTGACATAGAGAATAACTACGGTCCCGAAACTGAATCGTTAATATTACCTATAAAAATTTTATACTGGAACAATAATCAATGGGAACTGAATACAGAAGATTCAGAAACATCAAAACCAACTATATCCAAACCCTCTGACTTTAAGTTAACCAACTGGCAAGATTATCTCGAAGATAATGAAACTGATATAACATACGTTGGAGATAATGATAGTGATGGAAATACTGCAACATATCAAATGAACTTGTCAAAACCTGGAGAAGGCAATCAAGGCTCTGTTGATGTAATACTCGATAATAATAGTAGTTTGTATAAATATCTTTGGGATAATGAAACCACACCTGGAACCGCGACTTTCGGAATATACCGAGGGAGAGATAGTATAATAGAGTGGAAGGAAGTTCCGGCGAAATGATTCGGTAGTAGGTGTAGTAGGTGTAGTAGACGTAGTATGGGTAGTATGAGTATTATGCGTTATAGGGGTTGTAAGGGTTTGTACTGTTGAATATAACAAAATTCATACAGTGAGAGCAATAGCGGACGGGTGTCATCGCGACTGAGCTCTTAAAGCGTTAAGTGCTCGGGGGGCAATCTCATGCTCCGTATGGGAGATTGCTTCACTCCGTTCGCAATGACGGCAAACGTTGTAAGGGTAGTAGGGGTTGTATAAGTACTGAGAGGTTTGGATGGGTAGAAGCTGGAAGGATTTAATTGTGTGGCAGAAAAGTCACGAACTGGTATTATATATTTATGGGGTTCTGGAAGAATTCCCCAAAGAAGAAAAATACAGCTTAGTATCACAGATTAAACGAGCTGCTATCTCTATTCCTACAAATATAGTTGAGGGGCATTCAAAGAACAGTAACAAGGAATTTTTGAAATTTTTGTACATTTCCAGAGGTTCCCTGGAGGAAGTT
>Ga0208153_100021_pt1 | contig 94574 bp, 79 predicted proteins | sample Wag42014_10_18_FD_187331 | JGI IMG/M metagenome (GOLD analysis project Ga0208153, IMG submission 187331) | Deep subsurface shale carbon reservoir microbial communities from Ohio, USA - Utica-2 Time Series 2014_10_18 (SPAdes) (version 2) ... | reverse complement strand
TACTGGTGATGATTATATTGTCTCTTTTGCAGTAATTAAGGAGGTTTAGTTTGGCCACAATTTTGGATGGCAAGGCACTTTCTGAAAAACTTATTAATGGCTTTGGCAGACAGGTTGATTCATTAAGGGGAAAAAATAAGAGGGTACCCGGGATAGCTGTGATTATCGTAGGTGATGATTATGCGAGTAATTTATATGTCTCTATGAAGGAGAAGGCATGTCTGAGGGTAGGTTTTAAATCGGTTGTAAAGCGACTTGATGCTTCAATTACGACTGATAAACTTCTGGATATTATATCTTTATATAATAACGATGATACAATTGATGGTATTCTTGTGCAGCTACCTTTACCCGGCCATATTGATGAAAATAAAATACTTCTATCTATAGATCCTGCAAAGGATGTCGATGGTTTTCATCCTTTTAATGTTGGTTTGCTTAATATTGGTGCTGACACTCTTTTTCCCTGCACGCCTTATGGTATTATAAAGTTATTGGAAGAGTATGAAATACAGGTTGAGAGTAAGCACGCAGTTGTTGTGGGTGCCAGTAATATTGTTGGCAAGCCAATGGCTGCCCTTTTTTTAAGAAATAATGCTACTGTGTCAATATGCCATATAATGACTACGAATGTACCCGAAATTACTTCTCAAGCGGATATACTTGTTACAGGGGTTGGAAAAGCTCATTTTATTACTAATGAGTTTGTTAAACCTGGTGCTGTTGTTGTGGATGTCGGGATGAATCGTTTTAATGGGAAAGTCACTGGGGATGTGGATTTTGAAAGTGTGCAGAATAAATGCTCTTTTATTACTCCTGTTCCTGGGGGTGTGGGGCCTATGACTATTACGATGTTGCTTTACAATACTCTAAAATCTTTCAGGCTTAGGGAAAATCTGTTAGTATAATGGATACTATAGCTGCTCCTATTACGCCTTTGTTAACTTCTGCGGTTATTGTTGTTCGTGTTTCCGGGGAAGATTCTTTTAAATGTTGTGAGCTTTTAATGGATTATTCTCATAACTTAATTAATCAGAATCAGATACGATATAGATATGTTTACACCGGTTATTTTCTATTACCTGATGGTACTATATTAGATGAAGTTGTGTTTTATTTTTTTAAATCTCCCAATTCGTTCACCGGTGAGGATTCGTTGGAAATCTCTTTTCATGGCAACCCTCAGATTGTTGTAAAAGCTTTGGAAACGTTGTATTCTTTGGGGGTTAGGGCAGCTGAGCCTGGTGAATTTACCAAAAGAGCTTTTTTGAACAATAAAGTTGATTTGACTCAGGCTGAGTCTATTTTGGATCTCATTGAATCCAAATCTGAGAAGGGCATTTTTTATTCTTTTAATCAGCTTCAGGGTTCTTTGAGTTCAAAAATTAAATCGCTAAAAAATATACTTATTGACACTGCAAGTATTGTTGAGGCTTATGTTGATTTTCCTGAAGATGATTTATCTGCTCACGATTATACATATATCCAATCTAATCTTGAGACAATTGCTGAATATGTCAAAAATCTTATTAATTCATACAATAAGCAGAAATTTTATCGTGAAGGTTTGAATATTATAATTATCGGTAAACCAAATGTTGGCAAATCTTCTTTGCTTAATAATCTTGTGCAGAAAGATAGGGCTATTGTTTCTGAGTATGCCGGTACCACAAGGGATTATATAGAAGAGAAACTTTTGATTAAGGGTATACCTGTGAATCTTGTGGATACTGCTGGGCTGAGGGATTCTGACAGTGATCTGGAATCCATCGGTATAGATAAAGCTAAGGAAAAAGTCAAAGAAGCTGATCTTGTAATTGTTTTGCTTGATATTTCCCAGCCTCTCAGTGACGAAGATCGTTTAATACTCGATATCAGTAATGGTACTGAGCGGATAGTTGTCGGCAATAAGATGGACATTATGAAGTCATCTAATTATGATTTTCTTGATATATGTGTTTCTGCAAAATTTAAGACGAATTTTGAACAACTGGAGGATTTGATTTATTCCAGACTGATTTTTGAGGATTCTGAAAAAATGGGTTCTTCAGTTTTGATTAATGGGCGGCATCTGTCTCTTTTGAGCAGATTGTTTGACATTTTAAAAGAGGCTGATGTTAATTTACAGAATGATTTTTTGGATTTACTTTCTATTGACCTAAACCAGGCTTTAAATATTATATCTGAGATTACCGGGGACGTTTACACGGATGAGATTCTTGATAATATTTTTAGCAAATTTTGTTTGGGCAAATAGGAATGAAATGTTTCACGTGAAACATTTTATATTTTGATGCAGGTTACTAATATGAGTAAATATTATTACGATGTAATTGTTATTGGTGCCGGTCATGCTGGTTGTGAAGCTGCGCTTGCTTCTGCAAGAATGGGCGCACGAACACTACTACTTACCATTTATATCGAGACAATAGCTCAAATGAGCTGCAATCCAGCCATTGGTGGCCTTGCTAAAGGCAATTTAGTTAGGGATCTTGATGCTCTTGGTGGTGAAATGGGGAGATGTATCGATGCAACAGGGATTCAGTTTAGACTGCTTAACACAAAAAAGGGGCCAGCAGTTCGCAGCTCTAGAGCCCAAGCGGATAAGTCAAAGTATAGGCACCGAATGACTTCTGTTCTTTTTTCTACCCCCCAACTAAATGTAGCACAAGGATCTGTTATTGATATCTTATGTAGTGGCAACGAAGTGGAAGGGGTACGTGTAGACACTGGTGATGTGCACTATGCAAAAAAAGTAATCCTGTGTGCAGGGACGTTTTTAAACGGGCTTATCCACATAGGTGATCAACGGTACTCTGCAGGCAGGGTCAATGAATTTGCATCTATTAAACTTGTTGAATCTTTAAAAAGGTTCGGATTTGTATTTCATAGATTAAAGACCGGTACACCAGCAAGAGTATTTGAAAACTCAATAGATTTTAGTAAAACTGTTGAGCAAAAGGGGGATAGCATTCCCTCGTTTTTTTCTTTTGAAACTGAACATTTAAATTTACCTCAACGATCCTGTTTTATTACTTACACAAACAAAACCACTCACAGTGTTATTACAGAAAATATGCACAGGTCACCTTTGTATTCTGGTATTATCAAAGGGATCGGTCCTAGGTACTGTCCTTCAATTGAAGATAAGGTAAAAAAATTTCCAGATAAGGACAGACATCAAGTTTTTTTAGAGCCTGAAGGGACAGACTCAAAAGAGTTTTATGTAAATGGTCTTTCTTCCTCACTTCCTATAGATGTCCAGTATGCACTTTATAAGACTGTCCCGGGTCTTGAAAATGTCCATTTTGTTAGACCAGCGTATGCAATAGAATATGATTTTGTGCAACCTACAGAATTACTGAGAACATTAGAAACAAAAAAAATTAAAGGACTATATTTTGCTGGTCAAATTAATGGCACCACTGGATATGAAGAAGCTGCAGCGCAGGGTTTTGTGGCAGCTGTTAACGCAGTACTTTCTTACAGTAACAAAGAGTTCATACTAGGTAGGGATCAGAGCTATATAGGAGTAATGATAGATGATTTGGTTACAAAAGGTGTGGATGAACCTTACCGTATATTTCATTCACGCGGTGAGTTTAGGTTGCTTTTACGGGAAGATAATGCAGAGTATCGATTAATTGATAAGGGTAGAGAGCTTGGGTTAATTTCAAATAAGCGCTATGATCGGTTTGTTACTGAAAGAAAACAATTAGAAGAATTATTTCATGAGCTTGGCAAAACGTTTATCAAGCCTTCAGATAGTATAAGTATAGCTTTGGAGGAAAAAGGTGTGTCAGTAAAGGGTTCATTAAGCCTTCATCAGCTATTGAAGCGACCTGAAGTACAGTTTAGCGATATTGAATGTCTTCTTAATAAAACGTATCCTGAAAATATTAGTAAACTTGCAGAGACGACTATTAGGTATGAGGGTTATATTAAAAAGCAGGAAAGCGATGTAAAACGATACAACAGGATTGAAAATGTGAAGATACCTGCTAATATTGACTATACCAGTATTAAAGGGTTGAGGAGAGAATATATAGAGAAGCTGGAAATGATTCGCCCCTCCACACTTGGTCAGGCCAGTAGAATTCAGGGGATGACACCTGCGGCCCTTTCTTTACTGCATATTTATATTGAAAAAATGAGGAACTAGGTTAATGCCTCAAGATTTATTTGAGATGCCTATAAATTTGAAAGAAAAATTTCATGTAATATATAAACTACATCAGGAGTCAGTACATAACCTAACCAGTATAACAGATGAAAATGAATTTTATTTAAAACATGTCGTAGACAGTATTTATATTTTTAAAATAAGGGATATAAACTTTAAAACAGCACTGGATGTAGGAAGTGGAGGTGGATTCCCGGGCATTGCTTTAGGTTTGATTTATCCAGAACGTAAAATCTATCTTGTGGAAAGTATCGCTAAAAAGTGCAATTTTTTGGAAGCACTAGTTAAGTCTTTAGGCCTTACCAATATTCATATAATAAATGCTAGGGTTGAAAATTTGCAAAATCCTAAATGTGATTTAATAACATCCAGGGGGGTTACTAAAGTAAAAAATTTAATAAAGTGGACTGAAAATGTTTCACGTGAAGCAACAATTATGCTACTGTATAAAGGTGAAAATATACATGATGAGTTGAAACAGGCTAGTAAACTATTGAAGAAAAAGCACATGGAGTATGAAAATGTCAGAATTGAAAAACCGATTAAAAGAACTTATACTTTTATATACAGGACTTAGTCTTGTTATTTCGTGCACTCTAAGTCAATATCCAGATAGCATCGAACAGTCCTATAATATTTCAGTGAGATATTATATTACAAAAGAAGCTGAAAAAACTGATGAAACAAAATTAAAAGATGTTATTTCAAATACAGCGAGTGATAATATTAAAAATGTGGCGGGAACCCTTTTAGGTGGTTACTATTATAAAATAGGCGAATTTAATAAAAGTAAAAAGTACCTCAATAAATATGTAAAAGACTTGCATGGTGACATACGAACAGCGGGCTCTGTGTGGATGGCTTCAATTCTAAAATCAGAAAATAATCCTGAGTACAGCAAAATTGCAGGAGAAGTAACGAGCAATGATGATTTAAGTAAATTTTTGATTAACAAAAGTTGTGATAAGGGCAAAGAATTTTGCCTAAAAGAGCTAAAAGATATAAAAATGGGAAAACCAGTAAAAGTCAACCCAAAAGATATAAACGCAAAAGAAGCACCCACTATAGTAAAAAAACAGAAAAATAAAAAAACATCAGATAGTATTGAAGATAGGAAACCAAAGCAACTTAGAATCAGCGTTGTTGAGGGAAACTATGAAGATGAGGCTTTTAAAGGTATAATCTTAGCTGCCGGAAATGATAATAGAACGGCAATCGATGTACATACAGATACAGTGGAGAGCGGGAATTACTTAATAAATATTAAAAATCAGAAAGTGCACTTACAGGATAGAACTATTAATTTTAAGATAAACTATAAGCCTGCGGTGAAAAAAATTGCACAAATTGTCAAGGATGATACATGTGATGATGTAGTAGTAGGTGTCAATGACCAATATGTAGATGAAGGTATATATGCCAAATCTTTGCTTGAAGGTAAAATAAAAAATCTGCAGTTTGAAAACTATGAGGCAGAATCTTTTAAGTCTTTGAGATACATGCTGGATGATACAAAAAATGCCAAAAAGTGCTTTATCGGTATAGGGACAGAAAAGGAAATGACAAAATTTCTCCCATTAGTAAGATACATATCTCCAAGTGAGAAAATGAGCAAAATTTATATTATAACCGATATTTATACAGGTATTTATGAAAAAGAAGATTTTATTGACTACTTTAAAAATGTAGAAATATTTACATTTATAAATGCAAAAAACGAGAAAAATAGCAATAATTTTTTAAAAAGTTACCAAAAAATTTACACCAAAAAACCAGGGAGTAAGGCTTTTATAGGATATGATATGGTAAGGTTTCTACAGAAAGAGGTTAGGTATAAAAATGTTAATTATGTCAGTTCGATTGAAGATATAAATGAAAACAAAGTTAGAAGAAAGATTCATAGGTTAATAATTGATGAGATGCTACAGGTTAAAGTAAAAGATTTACCTTCTAACGAAGATTTAAATAAAAAACCATATCAGGGCTTTACAAATTAAAAATAAGTAAAATATGATTTATTTTACCGTTTTTAAATCATAATTTAGTGAACCTAAGCTTATTTTTTCAGCATGTTTAAGCTGAATAAGTGGGTCAATTTCTGTATATATCCTGCTAAAAGGGTCCTGTCCACCTTTTGAGTTTTTAGCTACCAAATCATAAGATGCCTTATCAGCCGCTACAGGATCTGTAGAAGATAAAAAACCTATATCAGGGCACACAGATTGATCATTAGCAGGAAAACAGTCACAGGTTGGTGCTACATCAGTTATAATATTAATAAAAAATATTCTATTGGGAAATAACGAGTGAACGGCTTTAGCATACTCTGCCATCTTCTTTTGAGTATTCTCAGAACTTTCATTCCAGTCAATCTCAATAGTGCTTTCTGGGCAAACGGCAACACATCTGGTGCATCCTGTACATTTATCAGTAATTCTTGCTTTAGGCTCAAGAAGTATAGCATCAGCAGCACAGTTTTCGGCACACAAACCGCAGGACGTGCATTTATCAGTATTTACTACAGGTTTTGAAGTTGAGTGCATAATAAGTTTGCCTTGTCTGCTGGCACACCCCATAGAAAGGTTTTTAATAGCACCACCTATTCCTGAGAGCTCATGACCTTTGAAATGTGAAACGACTACCATAGCATCAGCATGATATATATCAGAAGCTACCTTAGCAATATCTAAAATTTCCCCATTCTCTATTTTAACATCCACAGTATTTTCACCACGCAAACCATCAGCAATAACGACAGGGATTTGAAAGGTGGAATAGTTAAAACCATTTAAAGCAGCATTGTGCAGATGATCCACTGTATTTGTTCTCATTCCAACATAAAGTGTATTAGTATCAACTAAAAAGGGTTTAAGCTGTAGTTTCATTACTTGATCAATAATCGGGCGCAAATAAACTGGTTTTATAAAAGCTGTATTACCATACTCACCAAAATGTGTTTTTATTGCTGTTAATTGCTTACTTTCAAAATCTAAATTTTTTGAACATTTATTAAATAAACGCTTAAGCTTATTTAAAGGTGACTGTAGACGCTTATTTTCCAAGCTTGAATAAAAAACTTCTGATGACATAATAGGCCTCCTTATGTTAATGTTTTCAAATAATAATGGAAAAGCGAGGTGAAATCAATGAGAGTAAAAGAATTATTTGAACAACGAGCTAGTGTGAGAAAATATAAAGAAGAAAAAGTACCAAAAGACGTATTGATGGAAGTAATAAATACAGCCCGGCTCGCGCCTAGCGCTGTGAATTTACAGCCGTGGAAAATTTATATCGTTACTGAGGGAGAAACAAAAGAAAAGCTTAATAAAGCATATCCTAAAGACTGGTTTAAACAAGCACCCGGTGTAGCGGTAATTTGTGGTTTAGAAAATGAGAACTGGATAAGAAAAGATGGGCGTAATTATCTCATGTGTGATGTTACAATTTTGGCAGATTATTTTGTACTGGCAGCAACAGAAGCCGGATTAGGTACATGTTATGTCGGAGCTTTCGATGAAAATATTGTTAAAGATACACTAAATTTAAAAAATGAGGACCCTGTTTTGCTAATCACTTTTGGCTACCCTGATGATAGTGTAAAGAAAAAGGAGAAAAAGCGTAAACCAGTTGATGAAATTACAGAATTGATGTAAAAAATATTGCACATACTAATTTTTTTTGATAGAGATTGAGTTTCTAAAATAAGAACGTTGACAAAGTATAAAAGCATGATAAATTAAAACCATATTTTAATTAACGAGGAATAATATGAAAAGAGAAAAGTCAGAATATGCCGTTCAGGCAGTCAACAATGCAATTGATATATTGGGATTACTGGGGGATACAGAAGGGGAACTCAGTATGAGTGAAGTCGGAGCAAAACTGAATCTAACAAAAAGCAATGTTAATAAATTGCTGGCTACCCTGGAAAGTTTTGGTTATGTGGAGTACAACAGGTATACTGGCAATTTCCGGTTGGGTGTCAAAACGTTCCAGATTTCTCAGGCATATATAAATAAACTGAATCTTATCGAAATCTCAGTACAAATACTTACTATGGTCAAAGAAAAACTGAATGAATCTGTATATATTAGTGTCCTGCGGGATGGCAACGTTGTTTATCTGAATATGGTGGAGTCGGACCACGCGGTCAGAGTTTTGCCCAGAATTGGTAATGTGGGACCGGCGTATGCAACTGCAACGGGAAAAGCCCAACTTGCATATAAACCAAAAAATGAGATTGAAAAATTATATAAGAACGGATTAAGAAAAGTCACAGAAAATACTATTGCTGATGTAGGGAATCTGGAAGCAGAATTGGATAAAATCAAAGAGCAGGGTTATGCTATTGATAACGAAGAGTATGAAGTAGGTGTCAGATGTGTTGGTGCACCGGTATTTAATTTTTTGGATGAAGTTATTGGCGGTATAAGTGTTAGTGCACCGGTGGAGCGATTGAGTGAAAAAAGAATGCACGATGAAGTTGTTCCTGTAGTAACTGAGGCAGCAAAAATTTTGTCGGGGAAATTTGGCAGCAAATGATGGAAAATTACCGTTTGGTCAGGCCTGAGCATTTAAATCACCACGGATACCTTTTTGGAGGTGTATTACTCAAGTGGCTGGATGAGTTTGGCTGGATGGCTGCAACCCTGGAGTACCCTGGTTCAACTTTTGTAACTGTTGCTATGGATGAAATATCATTTAAAAAACGAATAAAAAATGGCACTATCCTGCGGTTTATTATTGAAAAGGAAAAAGAAGGAAACACCTCAGTTACCTATAATGCCAAAGTTTTTTCACAGAGCAACAATTATAATGAAGAAGAAGTCTTTACCACAAAATTAACTTTTGTTAATATCAGTGATCACGGTAAACCGACACTATTGCCGCATAACGTCAAAAATAATAGCTTTGAATAACTCAAAATGCTCATCACGTAGCACATTTATACTGCAGGCAAAGTTGAGCATATCATTGTTTCCAAAAATGTGAGAGCTTTGCACAGCTATAAAAGGTCATCCCGTAGCTTCAACCTTTAGGTTGAAAAATTTGTGCAAACAACCAGTTGTTTCGAGAACTGAGACCTTTGCATAATTCCATAATTGTCACCCTGAACTTGTTTCAGGGTCTCATAACTTACTGATATAATTAGATGCTGAAATAAATTCAGCATGACTAAATAGAGTTGTGCAAAGGTCTCAACTATAACTATCAACAAGTTGCGAGACCCTGAACCGAGTGATTGCCTACGGCTAGCACCAGTCTTTTAGACTGGTAAATATGTTGTTAAACATCCAATTTATCTTCGTTTTGCTCAGATGCTACAGGGTGACAGTTAGGCTATTATGCAAAGGCCTTAATTTGACAAAATCCGCATTATATCATTGTAAAAAGCAAAAGCCATAAGCGCAAGTAAAAGTGCTAAGCCTATCATCTGGGTAACCTCACGGGTTCTCATGCTCACAGGTTTACCTTTTAAAGCTTCTATCAGGTAAAAGAATAAATGACCGCCATCCAATATAGGGATAGGCAATAGATTTAATATTGCCAGATTTATGCTAATGACAGCCATGAACATCAGCAAACTGTTTAATCCAGCCGAAGCTGTTTCCTGCGCCATTTGGAATATCAGTATAGGGCCGCCTATATTATCAGCCGGTACAATTCGCTGAAATATTTTAACAATACCCACAATTGTCAGTTTAGAGATTTCATAAGTCCTCTCCAAACCTAAATAAACGGACTGCACCGGATTATATCGAATGGTTGTAATATTGTTTGCAGGAGCTATACCTATAAGACCCACAGAAACTTTTTCGCCAAAAATGTTCTTCGTTTCGGTTATTGTTGGTTTAACCGTAATCTCCAATAATTCTCCATTACGATTTATCTCAAGAGTCACCGGTTGTGCATTATTATTTCTGATATATTCACTTATTTGTGACCAGTATTTTATTTCATTGCCATCAATGGCAACAATACGGTCACCCTCCGTTATCCCAGCACTGTAGGCTGGCATATTTTCCTGTACGCTTCCCACTACTGGCTCAAGCTTGGGAGTGCCCATCATATTAACTGCACTAAACAGCAAGAAAGCCAGTAAAAAATTAAATAAAGGACCTGCAAAAACAATAAAAAAGCGTTGCGTTAAAGGCTTATGCGAAAAGGATCTGTGTTTCTTTTCGTCATCTTCTATTTCTTCATCAGGATTCTCACCGAACATTTTGACGTAGCCACCCAAAGGTATGGCAGAAATAGTGTATTCTGTCTCTTTGGTTTTACGTGTTATAAGGCTGGGGCCAAATCCAATAGAAAATTTTTCAACATAAACACCAAACATTTTGGCAAATACAAAATGACCCAATTCATGAAAAAAAATAAGTAAACCAAAAACTATAATTGCAGCTATAACAGACATCTTACCTTCTCAAATTTTTAATAATTGTTGCTGTTTCACTTCTTACTCTTTTATCAAGTAAAATAATTTCGTCAATATTCTTGATATCTTTGGCTGTAAAACGTTCCAATACTTTACTGATAACAGTATAAATGTCAACAAAATCAATATAGCCTTTTAAAAATGAATCAACAGCGATTTCGTTTGATGCGTTCATAACAATCATCAGACTGTTTTTATCCTCATGTAAAACTTCAAGAGCTAATTTAAAACATTTGTACTTATCGGTATCAGGTTTAAAAAACGTTAATCCGTTTAGTATATCTGGAGTAAGGGGTTGTGCCCCCCAATTTAGTCTTTTGGGATAATTTAGTGCATAGGATATGGGTGTCCTCATATCAGGATAACCCAGTTGAGCAAGAGTGCTTCCGTCAACATAGGAAACCATAGAGTGAACAATACTTTGGGGGTGTATATAAACATCCAGTTTATCAGAAGATAAGTCAAACAGGTATCTTGCTTCAATAAGTTCAAGCCCTTTATTCATCATTGTTGCAGAATCAACGGTAATTTTGTTGCCCATACTCCAGCTGGGATGTTTCAGGGCCTCATCCACACTAACAAAACCCATTGAGTCAGCAGGTCTGTATCTAAAGGGCCCGCCACTGGCTGTTAAAATAACTTTTTCCACAAAATCAGTTGTTTTATCCCTGTCAACAAGGCATTGAAAAATTGCTGAATGTTCACTGTCAACCGGAATTATACTGGCACCGGTTTTCTTTGCAGTTTCTGTCATCAGACGGCCTGCAGCAACTATAGACTCTTTGTTGGCCAAAGCTACATCTGTGCTCTCCAATAAGGCATTATAGCTAGGCAATACACCAGCAAAACCAACAGCAGCTGACAAAACAGTATCAATCCTTCCGGATTCATTTTTTATTAAATTGTTTAATTCGTTTGCACCATAAAAAACTTTTGTTCTTTCAAAATTTTTATCTATATGAAAATTTCCGGTTATTACAGCGTATTCCGGTTCGAATTTCGCTATTTGCTTTTCAAGTTCAGAAATATTATTGTGGCATGACAGAAAAACTATCTTAAATCTGTCTCTATGTTTTTTTACAATATCTAAAGCCTGCACACCAATAGAGCCTGTGGAGCCGATTATAGCAATATTCTTCATAATACAACTACCAACGTAATGTAAAAGTATAAAACCGGCGCAGCAAAAATAATTGAGTCTATTCTGTCAAGCATTCCACCATGACCGGGAAATAATTTGCCGCTGTCTTTCACTCCGGCACGTCTTTTAAACATCGATTCAACAAGATCTCCAATTGCACCAGCAGTAATAACAAATAAAGATGCAACTATGGTGTGGTAAACGGTAAATACGTCAAAAATTTGGGAATATATAAAACCGCCAAGAATTCCACCGATAAAAGCTGCAGCCAATCCCTCTAAACTTTTCTTAGGACTAATTACTTTATATAATTTGTGTTTTCCAAATTTGGTTCCGAAAAAGTAAGCAAAAGTATCACTAAGCCAAATTATTACAAATAGATAAAATATGTAATGATATCCGAAATGTCTGAGCAGTTGTATAAAAGATAGAAAAAACGGTATGTAAAAAACATTTAAAAGTGTAATTGAAATTGTTTTGAAGTTGTCATCAAGAGGATCTTTACTAAATAATTTCAAAATAAGTGATAAAAAAGACACGAGAAAAACGGCAAACAAAAAAACATTCAAGTTATTTATTAAAAAAGCAAAAGGAATTAGGAAAGCACCTATAAATGTCGGAAACTTTAAATATTTTAATTCAGAATTGCCAATTAAGGATGAAAATTCATATGTAGCAATTAAAATAATACATTCAAGTAAAATGAAAAAAGCAACGTCGTTCAGATATATTACTGCTAACATTAATGGTGGTATAATCAGTAGTGCAGTTATTATTCTTATAAGACGGTTATTCAAAAAAACTCCTTATAGGATTTTTCCAAATGTTAGCGAATCTGCTCATCTGTTCTACCAAAGCGCCTTATTCTCGTGGAATATTCATCCAAAGCCAAATCAAACTCATCTTCATAAAAACCAGGCCAAAGTGTCTGTGTGAAATAAAGTTCAGCATAAGCCAGTTGCCACAACATAAAGTTACTCAAGCGCTTTTCGCCACTTGTCCTGATTAATAAATCGATGTCAGCCAGCTCCGGATTATACAAAAAATTTCTAAAAAAATCGTCATTGTTCATTTCAACAGCTTCATTTTCAGAAAGCATACGGCAGTAAGCCTTTGCAGCATCAACTATTTCCTGTCTCCCCCCGTAGCTTAGACATAAATTAAGGGTGAGTCCAGTGTTTAGTGATGACATGTTCATTACATTTAATAACTTTTCCCGCACATCTTCGGGCAGTAGCTGCATTCGTCCGGAAACAACCAATTTTATATTCTGTTTTATGATATTGTTAAGCTCATTATCCAAAAATTCACTCAACAGCTTCATCAGTGATGTTACTTCATCTTTGGGTCTCAGCCAGTTCTCTGAAGAAAAAGCAAACAGGGATAACGCACTTATCCCTGTATTTGCGGCATGTGTAACAATGCGTTTAACAGCCTTTACCCCTTCTCTGTGTCCGAAAATTCTTGGTAATCCGCGACGTTTAGCCCATCTTCCGTTACCGTCCATTATGATTGCAACATGGTTAGGTAGTTGGTTCATTATATCTGCATAACCTCTTTTTCCTTTAAATCAGTAAGTTCATCTACTTTTAAGATATACTCATTTGTCAATTCCTGAATTTTATCTAAAGCTTTTTTTGCGTCGTCCTCGGAAATATTTTTGTCTTTCTCAAGCTTTTTAATTTCTTCATTTCCACTTCTTCGTTCATTTCTGATGGCTATCTTTGCATCTTCAGCCATTTGTCTGACCATTTTCATTATTTCCTTGCGTCTCTCTTCGGTCAGTGGCGGGAAAGGTACTCTTATGATGGTTCCGTCGTTTGAAGGGTTAAAACCCATATTGCTTGATTGGATGGCTTTTTCAATTTCAGATATCATGCTGGGATCCCAAGGCTGAATGGTGACAAGTCTTGCATCCGGCGCCTGTAAAGTAGCAACCTGCGAAATAGGTGTGGGGGATCCGTAGTAGTTCACCTTTACATTGTCAAACATTGTAACGGAAGCTCTCCCTGTTCTTACAGAACGTAACTCAGTCTTGTAATGTTCAATAGTTTTTTCCATAAGTTTTTTTACATCTTTAATTACATCATTATACATGGCTAACCCTCCACCAATGTGCCAATTTTTTCTCCTGTTACAATTTTTTTAAGATTACCTTTACCAAACAGATTAAAAACGATAATAGGTATACTGTTATCCATACACATACTTATTGCTGTTGAGTCCATAACTTTCAAACCTCTGTTTAAAACATCCAGATACTTGATCGAGCTAAACATTGTTGCTTCCGGGTTTTTTACTGGGTCGGAAGTATAAACACCCTCAACTTTTGTTGCTTTCATAACCACTTGTGCATTGATTTCAGATGCTCGTAACGTTGCAGCAGTGTCTGTGGTAAAATAGGGATTTCCTGTTCCGCCGCCAAAAATTACGACTCTGTTTTTTTCAAGATGTCTCATTGCTCTTCGTCTTATAAAAGGCTCTGCTATTTCCCGCATTTCAATTGCAGTCTGTACCCGTGTCTGCACGTTCAGCGTTTCCAGTGCATTCTGCAGTGCCAGTGAATTCATTATTGTGGCAAGCATTCCCATATAGTCAGCGGAAACCCTGTCCATATCTTTAGCTGACTCTGAAACACCCCTGAAAATATTTCCTCCTCCAATCACAACACCAATTTTCACACCCATCTTCTGCACTTCGCGGATTTCTTCTGCAATATATTTTACAGTATCCCCGTCGATACCGTAATTAAATTTTCCCATTAGAGCTTCACCACTAAGTTTTAAAAGAATGCGGTCAAATTTCATATCTCTTAGTTCTCCTTTACAGGTTGGGATTTACTGATTTTGTGATGAAAAATAAGCCCCTTCTCCATTAGAGGGAACGTTATATTATCAAAATACTCTACTTCGTAACGCTTGTAATTTTTAAAAATCTCAATAGATACAGCATTTTCAGGAAGTCTTATATTTAAATCACCAGCCTGTTCGTAAATGCTGTTTACTAAAGTTTCTCTGGAAATTTTGTCGTGATTGCTGATTATTTCCACAACTGCAGACCTAAATACATAAAATTTTATCCACGGAACTGTCACCATAAAAGCTGCATACAGTAAAACAATTACAATACTAATTTTTATTATTCTGATAATCATTTTTATTTTCCGCGTTAATATATTTATAATTATATCATTAAAAAGAATAGGTTTTCAATGAATAAGATTTAAAATTCTGTCAAATCTTATATTTATACCGTCACGGTTATCCCATGACCAGTAAATAATAAAAGCTTTGCCTTTAATCATTTTTTTATCGACAAATCCCCAATATCTTCCGTCAAAGCTGGAGTCCCTGTTATCCCCCATTACAAAATATTTGTTTTCCGGAATTACAAACCTTTCGGTATAAAATCTGCTGTCTATAAAAGAACTGAGGCCGTTAGAATTCGTGTATTTTGCGTAATTTTCTTTAACAAGGTTACCATTTCTGTAAACATCTTTCCCGTCTAACCTGATAGTATCCCCAGGGACACCGATAACCCTTTTTATAAAATCTTTGGAAGGATCAAGAGGATATTCGAAAACAATTATATCTTTGTATTTGGGTCCACTGGCGGCATAGGCAAGTTTATTTACCAAAATGTGATCCCCAATAAGCAATGTGTCAAGCATTGAGCCTGAAGGTATTTTATATGCCTGAACAAAAAAAGCTCTGATTATCATAGCTATGACAAATGCCACAACAATAGAATCCACCGTATCTTTGAATTTACTTTTCGTCTTTTTATCATCATTCATAAAATTTTTCCTTATTTATTTTTCATCACCAATTTTTAAAATAGCCAAAAATGCATCCTGAGGCACATCCACCTTGCCAACACGCTTCATTCTACGCTTGCCTTCTTTCTGTTTTTCCAAAAGCTTCTTTTTACGTGTAATGTCACCACCATAACATTTAGCTGTGACATTCTTCCTGTAAGCTTTTACCGTTGATCTTGCAATAATTTTGTTTCCAAGAGCAGCTTGGATAGCGACATCAAACATCTGTCTTGGTATTACTTCTTTTAACTTTTCAACAAGTTCCTTACCTTTGTAATATGCCTGCTCTCTGTGAACAATTATGCTCAAAGCGTCCACAGGTTCTTTATTGATCAAAATATCAAGTTTTACCATATCTGATTCACGATAACCCGCTGGCTCATAATCAAAAGACGCATACCCTTTGGAAGATGATTTTAATTTGTCGTAAAAATCCATGACAACCTCAGACAAAGGTATGTCATACTCAAGGATGACTCTTGTTTCAGAAATAAAGTTCATATTTTTCTGTATTCCCCTTCTCGTTTGCAGAAGCTGCATAACAGGACCAACGTAGTCACTGGGAAGTATTATTGTCGAGCTGATAAAAGGTTCTTCGATTTTTTCAATTTCTGTAATTTCAGGTAAATCCACCGGACTATCCACTTCCACAACAGATCCGTCTTTTTTATAGACATGGTAAACAACTGTTGGAGCAGTTGTTATAAGATCAATATCATACTCACGTTCAAGCCGTTCCTGAATGATTTCCATGTGTAACAGACCTAAAAAACCGCATCTGAAGCCAAAACCTAAAGCAGCGGAATTCTCTGGTTCAAAAGTTATAGAGCTGTCATTTAGTATAAGTTTTTCTAAGGCGTCTCGCAGGTTATCATATTCTTTGGTATCAACCGGATAAATTCCACAAAATACCACAGGTTTTATTTCCTTGAATCCAGGTAGCAAATTGTTGGCGGGGTTATTTACTAATGTTATTGTATCCCCGATTTTTACATCTTTAAGCTGTTTAACCCCAGCCATGATAAAGCCCACTTCCCCCGAACTAAGTTCTTCTTCAAAAAAAGGCAATGGGTTGAACACACCTATTTTATCAACCTCATATTCTCTGCTGGTAGCCAGAAACCTGATATTATCACCTACTTTTATCTTTCCATCGTAAACCCTCACCAGTATAATTACACCCTGATATGGATCATACCATGAGTCGAAAACCAATGCTTTGGTGGGTTTGGTATCATCACCTTCCGGTGGAGGGATGCGTTTTACGATTGCCTCCATTATATCCTTAGCACCTATCCCATTTTTTGCACTTGTCAAAATAGCCTCTGATGCATCTATGCCGATGAAATCTTCTATCTCTTTTTTGACTTTATCAGGTTCAGCACTGGGTAAATCTATTTTGTTAATTACAGGAATAAGCGCCAGGTCCTGATCAACTGCCATATAGACATTTGCAATTGTCTGAGCCTCAACACCCTGGGATGCATCTACAACGATCAAGGCTCCCTCACAGGCTGCCAGGCTTCTGGAGACTTCGTAAGTAAAATCCACATGTCCCGGGGTGTCTATCAGATTAAGCTGATAGGTATTTCCATCGTCAGCTTTGTAATTAAGTCTGACTGTTTGAGCTTTTATCGTTATCCCCCGTTCCCTCTCGATATCCATCCGGTCAAGGTACTGTTCTTTCATAAGACGTTTCTCAAGTGCGCCGGTAAGCTCAATAAGGCGGTCAGCCAAAGTGGATTTCCCATGGTCTATGTGCGCAATAATGGAAAAATTGCGTATAAATTTTTTATCCATCTGAATAAAACTAACTCCTTCCAACACTGGTGTATTTGAAGCCTATAGATTTCATCTTTTCAGGCTCGTAGATATTTCTTAAATCTGCCAAGTATAAATCTTTCATTATTGCCTTCATTTTGTTCATATCAAGTTTTCTGAACTGATTCCACTCTGTTAAAATCACCAGACAGTTTACACCTTCTGCCGTTTCATACTCGTCCTGGCAATAATGTACACGGTTACCGAAAATCTTCCTGGCATTTTCCATTGCAATGGGATCAAAAGCTTTTATACGTGCACCTTTTTCAAGCAGTTCGTTTATAATTGTGATAGACGGTGATTCCCTCATATCGTCTGTGTTGGGCTTAAAGGCCAAACCAAGTATTCCCAGAGTGTAATCTTTAAAAGCATTTTGTGCGCTATGATCAACACCTAAAAGTAAACCTATTTTTTCAACCATTTTCAATTTTTGGAGCTCATTAACTTCCACTGTAGTATTTACCAACTGAAAATCATATCCGTATGTTTTGGCAATGTAAGAAAGTGCTTGTGTATCCTTCGGGAAACATGATCCCCCGTAGCCCGGGCCCGGGTGCAAAAATTTAGGACTAATTCTTCCATCCATCCCCATTGCCTTTGCTACTTTATGAACATCTGCCCCCACTAAATCGCATAAATTGGCAACCTCATTAATATATGTAATTTTTAATGCAAGAAAAGCGTTGGAGGCGTATTTTATCATCTCAGCCGTTTCTATATTGGTTATAACAAAAGGAGCTTCATTCAAATAATGTGCACTGTAAACATCCTTCATTATTGCTACAGCTTCTTCACTTTCAGCTCCTATTACAATCCTGTCAGGCCTCATAAAATCATTGACGGCTGCTCCTTCCCTTAAAAACTCGGGGTTGCTGACAACATCAAATTTAAATTTGTTTTTTGTTATGTCTTTTATAATGCCTTTAACTCTCTGCCCGGTACCAACAGGAACAGTACTTTTATCAACAATTACTTTGTAACCATTTATGTTGTCCGCAATTTGTTTTGCAACTGCATCTACGTACTGCAAATCCGCCGAGCCGTCTTCTCTGGCCGGAGTACCTACTGCAATAAATATGACAAGATTATTTTTAACAGATTCCGATATATCAGTGGTGAATTTCAGTCTGCCGTCACGCGTGTTTCTATTTATAATAGACTCCAGTCCGGGTTCGTAAATTGGAATTTGACCTTTATTTAGTTTGTCAATTTTTGTTTTATCGATATCTACGCATGTTACATGCATACCAAATTCGGCCAGACATGATCCAGTTACCAAACCGACATACCCTGTTCCCACTACAGCAACTCTCATACTGAACTCTCCATTAAATTTTGATGATTTGTTTTATATGAAAGATGTGGCTTTTTCAAGATTTAGTTTAGATATGACCAATATATAGTAAAAATAAGAAATTTGTTGACAACTGTTCTTTTTGGGGCTAATCAATCAACATGAGCAGAAAATATACATATATATTATTACAAACCTTAAAGCGTTTTTCTTTTTCATGCTATTCATATTATTTCTTTTTTTTCTTTAATAAGTCTGTGAGGTGTACCGCGTAAGGTCTGGTATATATTTTAGCGATATAAAGGCCGCAGGCGGTACACCGCTTGCGGCCTTTTTTTTATCAACTATAGGAGGTTGTTATGATTGTAGTAATGAAAATCGGAGCATCAGATGCACAATTGAATCAGGTATGTAAAAAAGGCGAGGAAATGGGATTTAAGCCACATGTTATTTATGGAAAAGAACGAAATGTTGTAGGACTGGTTGGGCTTGGTAAAAATGAGATGGGGATAATTGAAGATATGGAAGGCGTTGACAGGGTTTTGCCGATAACAAAGCCATATAAGCTTGCCAGTAAAGAAGTCAAACAGGAGCATTCGGTTATTGATGTCAGTGGTGTGAGATTTGGAGGGGAAGAGATAAGTGTAATTGCAGGCCCTTGTGCAGTGGAAAGTGAAAACCAGATAATAAAAACTGCCGAATATGTTAAAGCTGCTGGAGCTAAGATGCTGCGCGGAGGAGCCTTTAAACCCCGCACAAGCCCGTATTCATTCCAAGGGCTTGGCGAAGAGGGATTAAAACATCTTGACAAAGCCAGAGAGGTCACCGGATTACCTTTTGCTACAGAGGTTGTGAATCCCAGAGATGTAGATTTGGTTTATAAATATACCGATATGTTTCAGGTAGGTGCCAGAAATATCCAGAATTTTGCGCTTTTGACTCTATTGGGACAGACTGATAAACCTGTACTTCTTAAAAGAGGTATGGCGACAACGATAGATGAATTTTTGATGGCTGCTGAATATATACTTTCAGAAGGTAATAAAAACGTTGTTTTGTGTGAAAGAGGTATCAGGACGTTTGAAACAGCAACCAGAAACACTCTGGACATCAGTTGTGTTCCTGTGGTGAAAGAGCGTTCCCATTTGCCTATAATTGTGGATCCCAGTCATGCAGCCGGGCACTGGCATTTTGTGCCTGCTCTTTCCAAGGCAGCAATTGCAGTAGGAGCAGATGGCCTTATTGTGGAAGTACATCCTGATCCTGAAAATGCCTTGAGCGACGGTGCCCAATCATTGAATCCCGATGCGTTTATTAAACTTATGGGACAAATTAGGACGGTTGCCCTATCGGTAGGTAGATATTTATAAAAAATAGATTCCTCTGCTGAACTAAAGTAGAAAACAACTGAAACTTTGTTCAGCAGGGAGTTTTTTGTCCTTGTTGCTAAATTGGATAAGGAAAAACTAACAGCTTACTTCAATTCTTGTCGAAGGCATTATTTCGTTACCTTTGCTAAAAAACAAAAAAGATAGAAAAATAAAAAATATAACCACAGATACAATAGCAAACCACAGATTGTAATAGCCCAATGGTACAAACAGACAAACAGTAATCCAGTGCAGAGCAATAATGTAGCCGGAATGCAGCTTTATTGGGAAGTCATGAAATCTGGAAATTACCGCCAGTCCACTCAGGTTCCATCCGTAAAGGGATATAATGCGGTGAAGGTTTAATACCAGATTTTTTTGATAATCCTGTGAGCTATCAATAAAAAATAAAGTAATATGAATGATTCCGGTTACCGCTGTAAGCATTAAGAATATTATTCCCGAAGTGAGAAAGCGTTTTTGTTGCTCTTCAAGACCCAGAGTAATATACAGATATAATACAATACTTACAGCCACAAAAAGTATTATAGAGATTACAAGTTCCAGAGCCAGAGATTCAAACAGTATAAAACCGAAAAAGAATATTACTCCGAGATTTATTGTCCAGAAACAGAAGACTTTTAATAGGCGACTGAAAAGACCTTTTGACCTATGCATCATGGAAAACATTACAGACAATGTTATTAGTGATACGGGAAAAGAAAAACCTAAAAAAAAAGTATTAAGCTGCAACTTTCTGAAAGGCAAAAGGTGGATATATTGATGATTCACAACAGCAAAAGCAGAAAAAAAAAGTCCAATTGAAAGACACAACAGGGATGCCTGGTGGAATTTAGCTGCAACGGGGACTTTCATTGTGAAAAAATCAAAAGGGAATAAACTAAAGGCTTTTATTCTTGTTCGTTCAACAATTAACGCCAAAATAACCGCAATACCAATAGATGCTATATAAATTTCAAAAAATGCAGTTAATGCATAACACACCGATAATAAGTAAAAAAATATAACGTTTTTACTGACCTGCTTTTGGTTTTCGGTAAAATAAAGGATAATGGTGCCGCCACTGCATAGATTAAAAAGAAAAATATGCAGACGCTCGAAATTAATCTCAGGTAAAATAAGGTGCATAAAGCCAAAGCTTAATGCAATAGTCATGGTTAGGAGTAAAAGCGTTTTGAGAGTTCGGGACATTAGATTGTTCTCCCTGAAAAGTGTTTGACTGCTTTTCTCCTTTTTTGCAGAAAGTCGGATTCTTCTTGAAAACGTGCTCTAACCCAGGCTGACAATTGCTGTTTAAAAGCGCCACCTTCGTTATGACAGCCAAACGAAAAATTTTTTGGGCATTTAATCCCATGTATTTTCTCAAAACCGTTCACAATGTTTATTTGTCCTTAATAGAAAATTTGTTGGCTTTCCTAACAAAAACGATGCCCTCATCTTTTTTATCGATTTTCAACACTGTTTTTATACGCATTTTATAATTGTCGGCATATCGGGCAAAAAATTTTCTGTGGTTTCGCTCACAAATGACCAGGTTTAAATAAGGTTTGTTATCGGTAGTAGCGTAAAGCGTGGTGTAGGAGTATAATCTCAGTCTGTTGTCGCTCTTGAAAGGAATCTCTTCTGGGAAAATGTCCTTTATTTCGACTGTCGAAGGTTTAAGCACAGCATCTTTCTTCCTCAATATTGTAACGAAATTGTTTGTGGCAAGCCCTCCCACGCTTTGTGTAAGACATACATCTCTTTGTTTAGGGGTTATTTCCTGTGGATAACAGTCAGTCATAATTTTAAATGCTTCAGCTATCTGTGCCAATCCGGAAGCCCCTAACGGATGGCCTCGGGACTTGAGACCACCTGATATATTAACAGGTAACCGTCCGGTGTGATATCCCTCTTTGTTCATGTAGAATTTTTTGATATCTTCACGTTTTAAAAGTCCTGTATCAAGCAAGCCTATTATTTCAAATGGGGTAAAAGCATCATGTATTTCAGCAAAATCAATTGATTCCGGAGATATACCTGCCATTTTATATGCCTGGGAGGCAGCCGTTTTTGTGGATGCAAAAGAGGTAATGGTGGGTCGTTTTGCAAGAGACTGACGGTCTGTACCCTGACCTATGCCAATAATTTCGATTTCCCCTTTTGAAGAGGATAATACTATGGCTGCGGCACCGTCACTTACCGGTGAACAGTCAAAAAGCCGTAAAGGTGTTGAAATTAATTTACTGTTAAAATATTTGTCCTTTGTAATTGGCATTTTCAAATGAGAAATAGGATTCATCGAACCGTAGTGGTGATTTTTGATTGCCACTTCACAAAGTATATCCTGGAATTTCGATGGACTAATTCGGTTTTCGTATCTGAAACGATTTGCCACAATTGCTGCCAACGCAGGCATTGTAACACCTGTCTTTCTTTCGTATGGGTCTATAACCTGTGAAATCAGCCTGGTGACATCCTTTCCTTTAAGATCGGTCATTTTTTCAGCACCGATAACCAAAACATTTTTGTACAATCCGCTTCTGATTGCGGCATAAGCGCTGAAAAAAACTGCTGCACCAGTGGATGAAGCTGTTTCAATACGCACAGCTGGCTTACCGAATATTTCAAGTTTATCTGTTATGTAAGATGCGATATTCCCAACATTTGTAAAGCCTTCAGGGTTCATAAGCCCTATAAAGACTGCGTCTATTTCGCTTTCGGCAACAGTGAGCTTACTGAAAGCATTTTGAATGATGGTGACAAGGCTCGAGTTTGTTTTACCAAATTCAGAGAGAGAAGCGTCTCTTATAAATACCCTTTGCATACTGGCAGTATACAGTGACTGGTTTATGCTGTCAAATAATATAGTTTGCTGATGTCACACATTATTTGCAAATTGCATTAAAAAATATACTCTTTTTGCAAAAAAATGGGGGCAGCCAAAAAAGTCAAAGCTTGAAAAAAGGAATTATCCAACTATAATGACAAAAAAAATTGGAGTGTTTTTTATGAAAGTCAAAAGTGAAGATTATAAAGTAAAGGATATTAGTCTTGCTGATTATGGCAGAAAGGAAATATCTATAGCTGAAAAAGAGATGCCAGGACTTATGTCCATCAGAGAAAAATATGCTAAAGAAAAACCTTTAAAAGATGTAAAGATTTCCGGCAGTTTGCATATGACTATTCAAACAGCCGTGCTTATTGAAACATTGGTGGAACTTGGTGCAAATGTCAGGTGGGCAAGCTGTAATATTTTTTCCACCCAGGATCATGCGGCGGCGGCTATTGCTGCTTCTGGTGTGCCCGTTTTTGCATGGAAAGGTGAAACCCTTGAAGAGTATTGGTGGTGTACAGAACAGGCTTTATCTTTTGAAAACGATGCCGGGCCCAACCTTATAGTTGATGACGGTGGAGATGCCACATTAATGGTTCATCTGGGATATCAGGCAGAAAAGAACCCTGCTGTTCTGGAGAAAACACCTGAGGGCGAAGATGAGCGTGAGCTTTATAAAAGATTAGCTCTTATACAGCAGGCAGATCCTTCAAGGTGGGAGAAGGTTATTAATGACCTTAAGGGGGTTTCAGAAGAGACAACCACTGGTGTGCACAGGCTGTATCAGATGATGAAAAATAATACATTACTTGTGCCTGCAATAAATGTTAACGACTCGGTTACAAAGTCTAAATTTGACAATCTGTACGGATGTCGTGAGTCCCTTATTGATGGGATAAAAAGAGCTACAGATGTAATGACAGCCGGCAAGGTAGCAGTTGTTTGTGGCTATGGGGATGTGGGGAAAGGTTGTGCTCAGGCTCTAAGAGGTATGGGCTCAAGGGTTATAGTTACGGAAATTGATCCGATTTGTGCTTTGCAAGCTGCTATGGAAGGATATGAAGTCAAAACAGTTGAAGATACTCTAGGAAAAGGAGATATATATATTACAACAACAGGCAATAAAGATGTCATACGTGTCGAGCATATGGAAAAAATGAAAGATCAGGCAATTGTCTGTAACATTGGTCACTTTGATAACGAAATACAGGTAGAAAAGTTGAATAATTATCCCGGAATAGTAAAGGAAAATATAAAACCTCAGGTGGATAAATACAGCTTTCCTGACGGGCATGAAATATTTCTCTTAGCTGAAGGGAGACTTGTGAATCTCGGGTGTGCCACCGGGCACCCTTCTTTTGTAATGTCCAATTCTTTTGCCAATCAGGTTTTGGCTCAAATTGATCTTTGGAAAAATAGGAATGAATATAAACCTGGCGTATATATGCTACCTAAAAAACTCGATGAAGAAGTTGCAAGGCTGCACTTATCCAAAATTGGTGTCAAACTCACGAACCTCACCAAAGAACAGGCAGATTATATAGGTGTTCCTGTGGACGGCCCTTACAAGCCAGATCATTACAGATATTAATAAAGCAGCAGGGGATTTCCTGCTGCTTTTCTTTCTCCAGTCAGTCAATAAAAATCCTTAACTATTGAAGTAAGTTGTGCTATTTGTAGACTAAAAATAGAAAGGTATTATGAAAAATACAAGTTTGAAGCATCAGTTTATTCTTATTATTGGTCTGTCATTACTGCTTCACCTGATAATCCTGGTGTTATTCCTCCTCTTTTCCAGATACCAACATTACAAAGACAGCACAAAACTTGCCTATGAAAAACAGATGGAACACGGTAAAGAAAAGGTCAAAAGAGAAGTTTTGCAGATGTATAATATTATTGATTTTGAATTGGAAATATATAAGCAGAATGTGAAAAAAAGAATAATGGAAAGAGCTTACGAAGGGTACAGTATTGCCTGGTCTATTTTTAACAAATATAAAAATGAAAAATCAGAAGCTGAAATCAAGGCGATGATTGTCAGTGCTCTTCACAATGTACGATTTTTCAATGGAAGAGGTTATTATTTCATTAACGATATGGATGCCAATGTAGTTATGTCCCCCATTATGCCGGAGGAAGTGGGTAATTCATACATAAATACTACAGAGGTGGATAATAAGTCAGTTTTAAAAAAAATCATAACTACGGTCAACAAGCAAAAAGAAGGTTTCATCACTTACAAAACATATCTGCCCGAAAGTGAGTTGCCTACCACTAACTCTTATTACAAGAAAATATCATTCGTAAAACTGTTCGAGCCTTTCAATTGGATTATTGGCACCGGGGATTACAGATACGGCAATATAATAGAATTAAAAGATAAAGTTATTAAAATGATTAACAGAAGAAAATATGGGGTAAACGGGTATTTTTTTGTTTACGATTTTAATGGCTTATGCCTGAGTCTACCCGCTGACAGGAGCAGGGAATATTCCAACCTGATAGGTATGAAAGATGTTACAGGAGAATCTGTAATAAAAAAAGCTATAAGTATTGCATCAAAAGGCGGCGGTTTTATGACGTGGTATTTTAAGTCTTTGGTGGAGGATAAGCCTTTAAAGAAAATAGGATATATAAAAGGTGTAGATGAGTTAAATATTTGGTTTGGAACCGGAATATATGTGGATGAAATTTCTTCTGCTTTTGCTAAACAACTGGAAGCTTACAAAAACATAACTGCCAGAAATAGTGCAGCCATTTTGCTTACTCTCGTTTTTGTTTACGTAATAATTTATCTACTTACAAGAAAATTAGTAACTAATCTCAGCAAAGATATAGACCTGGTGAGCATTTCTTTTGATAAAGCCCTGAAAGATGATAAGCTTATAGAGAAAAATATTACCAAAATGAATGAGTTACAGTCTTTAATAGATTCTTTTAATAATACGTTACGTAAAAAACATCTTTTTAACAGAATAGCACAGGAAAAAAAACGCCAGTTTGCGACACTTTTTGAAAAATCTGCCGAGCCTATGCTTATCCTTAATAAAAACGGATTTATCGACTGCAATAATGCCGCATTAGCTTTTCTTGGCTATACAGAGAAGGGAAATATTCTAAAACATCCTTCAAAAATTTCTCCTGATTTACAGCTGTACGGAAAAACCGTTAAATACTATGATGAAGTGATTAAGGAGCTTTATGAAACAAAAGGTGCAAAAAGCTTTGAATGGATACATTTTAAATCCGATGGAACACATATTTACGTTGCTACAATGCTGACATTCATAGAACCTCAGGATTTTATTTTTTGCACATGGAGGGATATCACAAAACGAGTGGTCGCCGAGAATGAGCTTTTAAATGAAAAAAATAAACTTGCCACAATGCTTGAAAGTATTAAAGACGGTGTGGTCATCGTTGATCTCGATTGCAGTATTACATATGTAAACGCTGCTTTTCTGAATATAACCGGCTATAATAAAAAAGAAATATTGTTTAAAAACTTTGATGAACTTTTATCATTTTATGATTTATCCACGACAAAGGCCGATTCATTCAAGGTAGCTTACGTTTTAGCTTCCAGAAAAAGCTACACAAATTTACATGGTCAAAGAATAATCACAAAAGAAGGGCTTGAGCGGATAATTTCAAAAGCAATAACTCCGATTCTTAATGAAAAAAATGAGTTAACCGGTGCTGTAATCACTTTGAGGGATATAACGGAAAATGTTATTTTTCAGCAGAAGAAAGCCAGGTATGAAAATTTACACTCTATTGCGATATTTACAGGAAGTATGGCTCATGAGTTTAACAATATTTTAACAGGAATACTTACAAATGCTTATTTGGCAAAAAAGATATCCGAATCTTCCAATGTTCACAATTTTATAACAAAGATAGAAGAAGCGGTTTTGGAAGCTACGAAAACCACCAATAAGCTTTTGAAATATACAGAAACAGGTGATTTACAAAAAGGTGTCACAAGTTTATTTGATATGATAAAAGATACAGCAGACTTTGTTTTCGCGGAATCTGAGATTTCTGTTAATGTTAATTATGATGACAATGTCTGGGAAATAGAGATTGATAAAGTAAAAATCAGTCAGTTGCTTAATAATATCTTTGTTAATGCCAAGCAGTCTATAGACGGTAACAACGGGAAAGTTGCTATAACTGTTGAAAATGTAAAACTGGGTGATGAAAACCACTATTCATTAAAAAATGGCAGATATGTAAAAATCAGAGTAAAAGATAATGGCAGAGGTATACCTGCAAAGTGGCATGATAAAATATTTGAGCCATATTTTACTACAAAAAAGCATAACAGTGGAATAGGTTTGTTTCGTGCAAAAAACATAGCGGTTAATCACGGTGGCACAGTAAAGTTGATTAATTCTGATGAAAGTGGGACTTCTTTTGATATTTTGTTGCCTGCTTTTGAAATCGGGGATGCTTTAGCGGAAAACTTTTCAAATAAAGAAAAAGAATTAAAACTGGATAAGCTTAGGTTTTTGATAATTGAGAAAAACGATATAGAAAGAGAAAGTTTAAAAAGTGTTTTGGAGTTTTTGGGTAATTATGCAGAAACAGCGGCTTCTTTTCCACAGGCCGGAAACATTTTGAGTGAAAATGACCTTTTTAATTTTTATATTGTTGGTGTTTCTTCAGAAGATGAGAAAGAATTTAGTGAATTTCTCAATTTCCACAAAGATGTGTTAGCTGATTATTCAGTGGTAGTTGTGTGTGAATTGCCCAAAACTGTTTTACCTGATGCATTAAGCAGTAACAAAAAAATTAATAAAATTGTCTATAAACCGCTGAAAATGGCAGAGTTGGAAAATATTGTAAAATTTGCAGGAACTAAAGGGTGAAAGCGTTTTTTATGTGAGATATTTTCCCCGAGTCGATGGATATTACATCAAAACGACATTTCTGCTCGTGTTGATAGAATTTTTTGATATATACCTGGGCTGATTTGATAATTTTATACTGTTTTCTTCTATCCACTGATTCAGCTCCTGTGCCGAACTGCCGGCTGCTTCTGCTTTTAACTTCAATAAAAACCAAAGTCTCATTCTGCAGAGCTATGATATCTATTTCACCAAAGGGAGTTCTGTAGTTTTTTTCTATTATCTGATATCCCTCTTTTTTTAAAAAAGCAGCGGCCTTTTGTTCTCCGGCATTTCCTTTTCTGCGCTTAAACATTTTTTAGAAAGCTTTTCCTGTGAATAGGTGTAATCCCATACTTTTTAATGGCTACTATGTGCTCTTTTGTGCCATAACCTTTATTTGAAAACCAATTGTAAACATCGTATTTATAATGAAAATTTTCCATCAGCTTGTCTCTATACACTTTGGCAAGTATTGATGCTGCCGCCACTTCTCTATATTTGTCCTCTGCTTTAAAAGGGTGAATATGCGGGCGGTTGAGATTTTTAAGAGGGACAGCATCTGTCACGATTTCATCAAAAATGTGATTTAATTTTTGGATTGCAAGATGCATCGCCTGTTTAGTTGCCTTGACAATGTTTATGTTATCAATAATATTACTGCATACTATACCAAAACCGTATGCAAGGGACTCTTCTTTTAGTAGTTTAGACAGGATTTCTCTTTTTTTTGCTGAAATTTTTTTAGAATCTATGATTCTGGTGTCATTGAAGTTTTCAGGTAAAATTACCGCGCAGGCCACAACCGGCCCTGCCAGACAACCCCTGCCTACTTCATCAACACCAACTCGTAGCATTAAGATTTCCTTTTACTTTCTATTGCCTCAGCCAGCCAGCTTGACCAGTGCTTTATACCTTCACCTGTTTTGCAGGATGTTTGGAAAATCTTAAGGTCAGGCTGTATCCCTTTTGCGTATTTTATGCATTCTTCTGTGTTGAAATCCACATGTTCCAAAAGATCTGTTTTGTTAATAATTAAGGCTGAGGAAACCCTTATCATGGAAGGATATTTCGCCGGTTTATCATCACCCTCGGTGGTACTTATGACAACAACCTTGCAGTCTTCCCCTAAATCAAAGCTTGAAGGGCAGACAAGATTGCCCACATTTTCAATGATAAGTAAGTCCATGTTGTCCAAATCAAATTGCTCAAGAGATTTCTCTATACCTGATGCTTCCAGGTGGCATGCCCCCCCTGTATTTATCTGATGTGCTTTTATCCCCAGTTTTCTTATGCGTTTCGCGTCGTTATCTGTTTGCAAATCCCCTTCAATAACCCCTATGTTGTATTTATCCTTCAGTCCGGTTAATGTGGACTCCAATATGCTCGTTTTGCCGCTGCCGGGAGAAGAAACAAGGTTCAGAACAAAAACTCCCTTTTCTTTGAATAACTCTCTTAAAGCGTCAGCTTTTTTTATATTTTTTGAAAGTATCTTTTCTTCAATGTTGATTTTTTCCATCAGTCCACCTCTATTTCTTTTATACTTAACTCTTCTCCGCTTAAAATTTCCATCTTGTATGACCCGCAGTTACTGCAGGAAAAAAACATCTCACTGTAGGTATCTTTTTTCCCACAATTATTACATTTGCCTACTATAGGTATATGTTCTATCAGTAATTCAGCGTTTGCAGCCATTGTATCTTCTTTTAGGGCATCAAAGGCGAATTTGAGGGAATTTTCTTCAATTGCAGTAAGTTGCCCAATTTTTAAGCAAACTTTGTTTATTTTTATGGCACTGTTTTCTGTTGCAGTGTTTATTGCTATATCAAGGACGTTTTGGGCTATACTGGCTTCGTGCATAATATATATTTATTCCTGAAACTATATCCAGTCAACCGAAATTTATTTTGCCCCCTCCCATTTTTTTTAAGAGCTGCGACAACAGCGGAATATTATTGGTGAGATAGTGAAGTGGAAAAATGGTAAATTGTTGAGTAGTTAAGTGGTTGAGTGGTGTATTATTATTAAGCATTAAGTGCTAAGTGTTAAATTTCACGAATCTTAAAAACCAATGCAAATCATAACATGGTAACCCCTGTTAAATCCATCTTTGATATGTTGCAAAGCAACAATTAACTTTGAACGTTGAACCTTGAACCTTGAACCTTGAACATATCTCATACTCATTAAACGCCAGGCGTTGCGGATTACGAATACAATTGCTAAAATTTAATATAAAATTCGCTTTAAGTTTTATGAAAAACTATTAGTATAGAGCTTATGGAAAATTTAAAATTTTTATCCGATATTACAAATCTGCTTTTAAATTTTAGCAGCAGCAAAAATGTGCTTAATGAGCTTACCCGATTATTGGCAAAATATTTGTCATCCGAAGTATGTTCGATATATACTTACGACGAAAAGAAAGAAGTGCTTGTACTCAAGGCGACTTACGGTTTGAATCAGGCATCCGTCGGCAATGTATCTATGTCGGCTCAGGAGGGGCTGACAGGTACTACGTTTTCTTCCGGCAGCTATCAGTTCATTGCCAATGCCTCGGCGCATCCCAAGTTCAAATATTTCCCGGGTATTGGTGAAGATCCGTATAACACGTTCATAGGCATCCCTTTGAAAAAGCAGGAAGAAACATTCGGAGTGCTGGTTTTCCAGTTTATAGATAGCCCTGAAGATTCGAATGTTTTGAAAATGCTCCTTGAGACTATCGGAAATATGCTTTCAGGTTTTTTGAAAAACCATACCCTTCTGAACAGCAATATAACCAGACCTCAGAATTATGACGAGGAAATGGTAATACAGGGGATACCTATTTCCGAAGGGATTTCCATCGGTAAACCTGTTCATATGGTCTATCATTTTCTTGATGATGACAGTAAAGTGAAGGATGTTGCCAGAGAAGAAGAGAGGTTGAAATGTTCCTTTGAGAAAACCAAAAATGAAATAATGTCCGTTATCAATAATATCGATTCGGGAAATCTTAGAATTGACAAGGAAATTTTTCACACGCACCTTATGATTTTATCCGACGGTTCATTCAGGGATGATATTTTTCACCATGTCCTTAATCTTGGGCGTTCCGCTGCTTACAGTATCAGGCATGTTTCGGATAAGTTTATAGAGCGTTTCAAAAAAATAGATGATCCTTATCTGAAGGAGCGTGCAGCCGATATAGAAGATGTCTGCAACAGGCTGCTGAAAAACCTGGGAGTCATTGAGCGTCATATTTCACTGGAAAAGGAAAGTATTATTGTGTCCAATCAGCTGGGACCTGGAGACACGGCCTCTCTGGATCTTTCAAAGGTGAAGGGAATTGTTACTGAGGAGGACGGCCAGACGTCGCATATGGCACTTATTGCCAGGGGAATGGGTATTCCTGCTGTAAGCGGTATAGAGAATGTTATTGATATCACTGAATATGCTAAAAATATGATAATTGACGGGTATGAAGGTAAAATAATCATAAATCCTTCGGAAAGCACCAGAAACAAATATTTATCGATGCAGTCGCAATTGCAAGCATCAGGTGCAACTATCGAAAAACTTCCCCACGAAATAGTCTGTCATATGGGGCGTAAGGTTTATTTGGGGGCAAATGTTGCAAGTATACTTGATGCCGATAAAGCCCAGGAGTTAGGCGCTTTTGATATAGGTCTTGTCAGAACGGAAATTTTTTATCTTGCTGAAGGAGAGGAAAATTTCAATATTGAGGCTCAAAAAAAGATATATCAGTCTATTTTGAATAAGTATACTAACGGAGCTGTAACGTTCCGCCTTCTGGATATAGGGGCGGATAAGATGGCAAAGTACTCAGCCAAAGAGCAGAACCCTGCCATGGGGCTGCGGGGGGCGCGGTTTCTTATTAAGAACGAAACGTTGCTGCAAACCCAGCTGGAAGCTTTGCTGGATTTGAATGATTCCAGGGTAAAACTGCTTGTTCCTTTTGTGGCAAAGCCCGAAGAATTTTATGAGATAAAGGATATTATCAAAAGAAAAGCCGAAACAATGGGAGTCAATATGCCGCCGGTGGGTGTGATGATTGAAATCCCTTCCATAGTTTTTGCACTGGAAAAGCTGGATGATGAGGCGGATTTTTATAGCATCGGAACCAATGATCTGTTTCAGTATTTTTTTGCGGCGGATAGAAACAATAGTCAGATTTTCAGCAAGTATAAAATACTATCGGAATCCTTTATGAAGTTTATGAAATTTATTTGCACCAAAATTTCTCAAAACGGCAAAGATGTTGAGATTTGCGGGGAGATAGCACATGAGGAAGAAATTTTATACAGCCTTATCGAAATGGGTTATTCCAAGTTCAGCCTCAATCCCTATCTGATGAGCAAGGCTTCCGAGCTTATAATTGACAGATGTAAGCGCTAAAATTAGGCAGATATTTTTTTGAAAAAAAAGAAGCATCTAATCTTAAAACTCCAGATATGATAATTTTGCAAGGTTGCCAACAAGATTTTTGTTGACTTTGGGAAATCATATTGTTATAAAGTTTGTCCTTATACGATACGTTAAGGGTTTTGAACCGTCTATTTGTGTTTAAGAACAGCGGAGGTGATTGGAATGTTTGCAATTATAAAAACTGGTGGCAAACAGTACACGGCGAAACCGGGTGATATTGTGAATGTTGAAAAGATAGATGCGGAAAAAGGTGGTATTGTTGAACTGAACAATATACTGGCCGTATCTGATGGTGAGGAATTCAATTTTGGAAAGCCTTATCTTAATAATGTTTCAGTTGAAGCTGAGGTTATCGACCAGATTAGGGGTAAAAAAGTAACTGTATTTAAAAGAAAGCCGAAAAAAGACTATAAAAGAAAGTACGGTCACAGGCAGTATTTTACAAAACTGAAAATAAAAGAAATAAAGATTAACTAGGAGGCTGTTATGGCTCATAAAAAAGCTGGTGGTAGCACAAGAAACGGCAGGGACAGTGAAAGTAAACGCCTCGGAGTTAAGCGTTTTGGCGGTCAGTATGTTAAGGCCGGTAATATAATTGTCAGACAAAGAGGTACGAAATTTAAACCAGGAAAGAATGTAGGGCTTGGTAAGGATTATACCATTTTTGCTCTCCAGGAAGGCTATGTCCAATTTGAAAATAAAGGCAGGAAAGGAAAATTTATATCTGTCCTTGATGAAAAACGTGTTTAGTCTGTTAAAATAGCCTCTGTTTTCTGCAGAGGCTGATATCTTCCCATGAAATTTCTTGATACTATCAAAATTAATGTAAAAGCCGGAGACGGCGGTAAAGGCTGTGTAAGCTTCAGACGGGAAAAATACGTCCCCCGTGGAGGACCGGATGGCGGCAACGGTGGACATGGAGGGAGTATTTTTCTGGTAGGTGACAGATCCAAGTATACGTTGCTGGATCTTAACTATATGACTAACTATTCGGCTGAGCGGGGAGAGCATGGCAAAGGTAAAGATATGCACGGAAGAAAAGGGAAGGATTTGGAAATTAAAGTGCCGCTGGGAACAATTGTAAAGGATGCTGATACTTTTGAGGTGCTTGGTGATATAACGGCTGACGGGCAGAAGGTTCTTGTTGCAGAAGGTGGGAAAGGCGGCAGAGGAAATATGTCTTTCGTAAATTCCACAAGGCGGGCACCCAGGATTGCAGAGGAGGGGCAACAAGGGGAGGAAAGAAGACTGTTTTTAGAGCTAAAGCTTATAGCTGATGTCGGCGTGGTAGGTTTCCCAAACACCGGTAAATCCACTTTTATTTCGGTGGTTTCAGCTGCCAAACCTAAAATAGCTGATTATCCTTTTACTACGATTACTCCAAATTTGGGAGTGGTAAAAAGCAAAACTGGCGGTTCTTTTGTAGTAGCCGACATGCCGGGGCTTATTGAAGGCGCACACGATAACGCCGGTTTAGGTGTAAGGTTTTTGAAACATATGGAGAGAACAAAAATTTTTCTACACTTTGTCGATTCTTCCGCAGAGTCTTCCCTTATAGACAGATACGAAACTATACGGAAAGAATTATCCCTGTATTCTGAAAAACTGGCTTCTAAAGAAGAAATCGTAGTAGCAACGAAAACAGATGCCAGTATAAAAGCCAATATTGAAGAATTCAGAGAATATATCTTTTCAAATTATAATAAGCGCTTATTTTTTATTTCATCGGTTACAGGTGAAGGTATTGATGAATTGTTACAGGCAATCTGGGAAAAGATAGAGAGTCTTCCGAGGATGGATTAATTATGGATAAGCTGGGAAATATTATAGCCGAATATCTCCCCGAAAATGTTTCACATATAATCAAAATAAGTGCTGTATATAAATATGTCGTCGGCGAAAGAATCTGGAAAGTTTCCAAACCTGTTAAATATGACGGGAAAATTTTAACTGTGGCAGTTTTTGACAATATCTGGATACAGGAGCTTTCATTTTTAAAGCAGGACATCATAAACAAGCTGAAATCTGAAGGTGCAAATGTTAGCGATATAAAGTTTGTGCATAGATTTAAGCCGCTTACCCAGGAGAAAAAATTTTATAAGCGGACAGTAACAGAAAAAGAAATGGTTTTTGTGGACAGGTTTTCCAGTTTTATAAAGGATGATTCTTTGAGACAATCGTACAGAAAAGCATTAACATCTTATTTCCAAAGGTATTCACTGAGAGACTTTTTTCTTGAATAATTCCAAATAGTGTGTATTTTATCTGCTGGAGAGAATGATGACATTAAATATTGTAAAATTTCCAGATAAAACGTTACGTAACAAAGCCAAACCTGTTGCAGAGTTGGATGAAACAGTGCTGAAGCAACTGGATGACATGGCAGAAACGATGTATAATGCTCCGGGGGTTGGCTTGGCAGCTCCTCAGGTGGGTATTAGTAAAAGATTAATAGTGATGGATGTGAGCAGTGAGGGAGAACCAAAGAAACTGATTAAGCTAATAAACCCGGAAATAATTGAGTATTACGGGGAGGAGTCCGGAGAAGAAGGGTGCTTAAGTCTCCCCGGAGAGTATGCAGAAGTAAAAAGAGCTGAAAAAATTATATACCGCGCAATGGATGAAAATGGTCAGGAGTATGAAGAAGAAGCTTCAGGATTAATAGCAAGGGTCATTCAGCATGAAGTGGACCATTTAGATGGGGTTTTGTTTATTGATAAATTAAGTTCTTTAAAACGTGACATGATAAAAAAGCGGATAAAAAAACGAATAATACAGGGCGATTACTGATTTTTGTTTGATAATTACCCTTTTTTGCGCAAGATAATTCTCCTAAAAATCTCGACAAACAGATGTTTTTGATGTATGAAAGTATCCGAAAATATAAGTGTGGGTGCTGATTATGCAGGATTTCCTGAAAAAATATGAAAAAAAATCTAATTATGTTAAAAATCTTGTTAGTCTTTACGAAGCTGGCAATACAGTTCCATTTATTGCCCGGTATCGTAAGGAACAGACAGGAGGTATGGATGAAATTGAAATAAGAGCATTACTGGAAGATTACGAATATTATCTGAGTTTAAAAAATAGAAAAAAAGATGTTTTGGCAAAAATTGATGAAAAAGGTAAATTGACTGATAATCTTAAAGCAAGTATTTTAAATGCCAACACGTTGAAAGAAGTTGAGGACTTATATTTACCTTACAAGTCGAAACGTAAAACAAAGGCAGAGATTGCAAGGGAAACCGGGCTGGAAACACTTGCTGATATTATTAAATCAACTGAAAATGAAAGTGAGATATATTCTCATGCAGAAAATTATATCAATAATGAAAATGTAAATTCCGCGGATATTGCTGTTACAATGGCCTGTGATATTATTGTTGAGGAAATTGGACATGATATCGAAATAAAAAACAGGCTTAGGGAACTGTTTTTCCATAAAGGTGTTCTGACTTCCTTCGCAAAAGAGATGAAAACCAGGCAGTTTGAAGATTACTATGATTTCAGCTGTCCTGTAAAAAATATGGCTGAACACAGAATCCTGGCCATATTCAGAGGCGAGTCTCAAAAAGAATTGAGAGTTAAAATTGATGTGGAAGAAGAGCTTCTTTTTAACAGTATATACAGTATTCTGCAAAACAGAGAAATTGCTTTGAACAGCATGGTTATCAAATCCGTTCACAAAGCATTAAAAAGAATGCTTGAGCCTTCATTAGAGCTGGAATTACGTAATGAACTGAAGAATAAGGCAGAAAAACAGGCGATAAAAGTATTTGCCGAGAATCTGAAAAATCTTCTTTTAACACCGCCTGTGAAAAACAGACGTATTCTGGGAATCGATCCGGCTTTCAGGACGGGGTGTAAGTTTGCTGCTGTGGACGAGAGGGGAAGATTGCTTGATTACGGTGTTATTTATCCAACGGAACCCCAAAGTGATTATATTAACAGCAAAAATACACTTCTTGATGTAATAAAAGAGCACCGTATAAACATTATAACAATTGGAAACGGAACGGGTAGCAGACAGACGGAAGAATTTGTTGATAAAGTTATCCAGGAAGAAAACCTTGATATCACCTACACAATAGTCAGCGAAGCAGGGGCCAGCGTTTATTCTGCAAGTGAGGAAGCGGCAAAAGAATTTCCCGCTCTTGATGTAACCATCAGAGGTGCTGTGTCTATTGCCAGAAGGGTTTTGGATCCTTTAGCTGAATTTGTAAAAATCGATCCTAAGTCTATAGGTGTTGGGATGTATCAGCACGATGTAAACCAGAAGCTTCTTCAGAAAACCCTTGATGAAGTGGTTGAGGATGTTGTTAACAATGTAGGTGTCGATTTAAATACGGCAAGCCCTTCCCTTCTTAAATATGTTGCCGGTCTGAACCGGAATATCGCTGATAAAATATATAAACTGAGGCAGGAGAAGAATAAGTTCTCTTCACGTAAGGATCTGCTGAAGGTTACAGGTATAGGAGAAGACATTTTCAGGCAGTGTGCAGGCTTTCTGAAAATATATGATGGTGATGAGCCCCTGGATAAAATGTTTATTCATCCCGAAAGTTACGACTTTGTGTATTCGCTATTAAGCCATCTTAATGTAAATGTAAAAAATGCCAATATGCTTTCCCTTGCTCTGAAAAATAAGAATATCAGTGAAATTAAAAATAAATTTGATGTGGGTGAACTGACATTTCAGGATATCATTGAAAATCTGCAGAAGCCTGATCTGGATATTAGAGATAATGTTGATCCCCTTGTGTTTAAAAAGGGTATTCTTAGGATAGAAGATTTGAAACCCGGAATGCAGTTGACCGGCAAAATTACCAATGTGGTGGATTTTGGAGCATTTGTAGATATTGGTTTGAAAAATGACGGCCTGGTTCATATCTCAGAAATTACAGAAAGGTTTGTAAAACATCCGGGCGAGGTTGTGTCTGTCGGGCAAGTGGTAACAGCACGGGTCCTTAACGTGGATGAAAGTCGTGGAAGGATAAGCCTGTCTTTACGATAAATTTTATGATGATGGAATGATGTTTTGCAAAAGAATACTTTGAATAAAATACTTGTTTTTAATCCATCTTTTATCGGTGATAGTATTCTTACCACACCCCTTATAACAGTAATTAAAAAACTCTATCCCAAGAGCAAAATATCTTTTTGTGTTCGTCCGGAATCTTCAGAACTGTTTGAGTGTTTGGAAGATATTAATGAAATGATAATTTTTGATAAGAGAAACAAAGACAGGGGGTTGAAAGGGATAATAGATTTTTCCCAAAAACTCAGAAATGAAGGCTTCGATTTGATTATTTCGCCTCATAAGTCTTTTCGAACGGTAATTTTGCTGAAGTTAAGCGGTTGCAAAAATATAGTGGGATTTAAAGAGGCAGCGTGCAGTTTCCTTTTTGACAGTAATGTGCACAGGGATATGAATCTCCACGAAGTGGAACGTAATTTATTACTTTTATTTAATATTAGTGAAGATTATTCATTCGATGAAATAAAAAAAATGGCTGAATATCCTAAGGTATGTAGTGACAGTGAGTACGAGAAGAAATTGCGAATTTTGTTTAAATGTTTAAAAAAAGATTGTAGAAAAATAGCGTGTATAGCACCAGCAAGTGTTTGGAATACGAAAATGTGGCCAATTGAACACTATGCCAGAGTTATAGAGAAACTTTTCAGTGAGAATATCTATTCTTTGGTGATTGCTTCCAAAAAGGAGTACTCAGTAATTAGACGGCTTAAAGATGAATGTAGTGTTCCTTTTCTTGACTTTGCCGCTAAAACGTCACTTTCTGAGCTTACTGCCATAATAAAAAATATCGATATACTGTTATGCAATGACAGTGCCCCAATGCATATTGCTGCCAGTCATAAAACACCGGTTGTTGCTATTTTTGGCCCAACGACAGAGAATCTCGGTTTTTTCCCATATGGTGAAGGTGAAAGTAGGGTAATTGAGGATAAAAATCTTGATTGCAGGCCATGTGCTCTTCACGGAGGCAAAAAGTGTCCCGAAAAGCATTTTAAATGTATGAGAAATATATCCCCTGCTCAGGTTTACACCACTGTGATGGAATTAATTCTATGAAAATATTAATTATCCGTTTCAGTGCACTTGGGGACGTAATTTTAACAACCGGTGTTATCAGGTATATAAGAAAATGTATACCGGAACTGACTATTGATGTAATGACCTACTCGCATTATGCAGATGTTTTCAAAGGTAATCCTGATATTAATAATGTATTGGCGGTAGATAAACAGTGGGGCTTGAAAAAAAAGTTTTTTTTTATGGCTAAAGTGTTGAAAAATTATGACCATATTTTTGACTTACACGCAAAATTTTCTGGTATTGTAATACAGGCATTGTCATTGCTACCTTTCAACTTAAAAGTAAGGTTTCACAGATATAAGAAAGATTCACTCAAGCGAAGACTATATGTAAAGTACAGATTATTTAAAAAAGAGTTACAGACACATGTGACGACTAAATATTTTGAGCCTTTCAGAGAGGTTTTCTCACTTAAAAAACCGGAAGTTGAAGATCTTAGGCCTATCATATACGTTGAAACTTCGTCAAGCAAATACAAAGACTGTATTGTTGTACACCCTTTTGCCAGTAAAAAAACAAAAGAGTGGCCATATACAAAAGAGCTTGTGGATAAGCTTACCGAAACAGGAAAAAATGTCTGTATAATTGGAAACAAGCCTTATAATTACACCCATGAGCGAGTAACAGATTTAGGTGGGCAAACAGGTATTGCCGATATGTTTAAGATTCTGAGCAACAGTAAGTGCTTGATAACCACAGATTCTGGTCCAATGCACGCAGCGATAGCATTAAATATTCCGGTAGTGGCTATTTTCGGACCTACAACCAGGGAGTTTGGTTTTTTCCCTGTTTTTAGTAATTCTTCAGTTGTTCAGGTTGAAGACCTAAAGTGCCGCCCGTGTCATGTACATGGGAGTGATTTTTGCCGGGAAAGACATTTTCGGTGTATGAAAGATATTCACGTTTGTCACGTTATGAAAAAAATTCAAGAAATAAGAGCTTTGAATAATTGAACCATTATAAATGTTACCACCTTCAGCCCCCTAACTTTTTGATAGGAGTGGAGCTAAGTTCCTCCCCTAAGTTAGGGGAGGTTGTAAATCGAGCACTGAGCACATAAATTCTTATATGCTCAGTGCTTGAATAGGTGGGGTACTTATTCAAAGTTTTTGAAATGAATGTCTTATAAATATTTTTGTTGGAAAGTTGACTGTGTATACAGTTTTTCAAACGGGAAATAGATAGTGTTACAGGAATTTGTTATTTTACTATCACCTGTTTGTAGTACAGTCATATTTATCTCGAAAAAATGTTGTATATACTGCATGCATTACTATTGATAGTGTATAATGCACTAATAATGAATAATAAATCGAATTTCTGAAACAGTGTATTGGAAAACCAGAAAAGGCTTAACCTTCCCTGGTTTTTGTACTATTTTTCTAAGGAAAATTCCATTGTGTCAAACCAAAATCCGTCCTGATGCATAAAATCCAGCTCGGCTTCAATGATCTGATAGTGTTTCTCTTCAACGCCTGCAAGCTTGGTAAAAAATTCCTTTACCTCTTTGCTGTAGTCTTTTTGGGCTTCTGCTTTGTAAAAATCTATAGCTTTTTTCTCATGGGAAAGTGCTATTTTCAAGGCTTCCTCATCTCCAATCTCCCCTTTTTCGACAGGTTGAAGACTCAAATCTTTCTGATCCGGCATGAAATTGGAAAGTCTGGCCTTGGGTACCTCTACTTTTTCAACTGTTGTTCCTTCTGACAAAGAGGAAATCATCCTTTCTATCAGCTCCAGGTGGTCTACCTCATCTGATGCCAGCTGAAGAAACATATTTTTACCAGAGACAACTTTTGTCTCTTTGGCAAATTTAAGATAGCTCCTCAATCCTTCCTTCTCTGCTTCGTAACCTAATTTTAAAGCTTCCAGCAATTTTTTGTTTGGCATATCCTAAGCCTCCTTGGTTTATATCTCATCCAAATTATATATATTTGGTATTTTTAAACAACCAGAAAATATTTTCAAACACATTATTTTCACATTAAACATGTTCAAATCGCTATTAACTTATCAATTCTTTCCAATGTTCGCCGCCAAGGAAGCTTTCTCCTGCTTCGTCATCCATCTTCTTAAAAAGATCATAAGTCATATTAAAGCTCATTATGTTGCCACCGACGCTGTTTTTGGCAACTTTCCTGGCCGAAACATCTAACAGACCTACTATGCCCTTGGGATTTTCTGAATTTAACTGCTTGTATGTTAAAATACCAGAAGATTGACAGCCGGCACCGAAGGGAACTTCCACATTGTGCATTCCCTTTCTGAAATAGTTGCATAATGTTATCAGAGCTGAGAGCTGGTGAGCATTACAAAATATTGTTACAGTCACTGGCTTTTCACTCTCTTCTACTTTGCTTAAAGGTTTGAATACTGTATATTTAGCAGGAATATCCATAAATCCCAGCTCATTGATAAAATCTTCCACTATTTCGGGGCTTTTTGCATTGCGCTCACCATAAATGAATTTATGCATAAAATTTTCAGGTGCTTTTCCTTCCATCTGTTCCGCCACAGCTTCACCTTTCGGGTATCCCTTGTTGCCGTGTGATAAAAATCTGGTAAAACAGTCAATACTACCGGGGAAATTTTCATATTGATTTCCGAACCCCAGTCCGACACCTCCGCCCGGGCATCCAAAGGTTTCAGCATCTACAACAGCGGTTCTTCCCTTGGCTGCAGCAGTCATGAGCGATATTACACAACCTCTTTTTCCTTTTTTGAATTGAATTTTTTCTTCAGGTGCCTCATCTGTCCAAATTGTTGCAACAGGTTCAGATTGTAGCTTTAGATATTCGCACATATTACATTTCATAGGTACCTCCTTTGCTCGAAAAGCTTTGAATAAGTGTTTTCCAAGTTTACGGCTGAGCACTTAAAACTTAAGTGCTGAATCAGCCATGCTTTCTGAATTATTAGAAACACTCAGTTTTACGATAATAAGTTTATTGTACATGATGTATTTTGCAAGTGGAAATTCCTGTTTTTAAAAAATTTATTCAACTAAATGCTGAGATTATTTAATAGTGTCAAAGTCTATTTTATTGCGTCATAGTAATTATTTCTATAAGCAAAAAAAGGAAATAAACAACGATAGCCGCAAAATTAATATTATTTAAAAGTATAACAATATTCAAAAAGCCCACTTTTTTCATTTATAAGAATGTAATGGTTTTTCGGATGGAAACTACTTATAAAAAAATAAGAGAATACTCTGAACATATTTAAGCAATATTTGCACACAATTTCAAATGTATTTGTTTCTTAATGCCTGTATTATAAACATGTATAAGTTAAATATAATGATAAACTGCTTTAACCTAATCACTGTCATGTTTTGCTTAGTTCTCCGTTGCACATTCTGCCTTATTTAAAAATGTAATAAGGTTATTTTGTTGCAAACTGAATCAATTATAAAAAAATTTGCATAAGTGTTGAATATTCTGAGCTAAAGAGATATAATTTATAAATAGTTTAATTCAACAGGAGGTGTTTGCTATGTCCAGAGTTATTTTTGATAATGGCACCCATAGGTGCATAGTTTTTGACGATATCCTTAATGAAGGCGAAGTTGAGATAGAGGATGTCCAGTCGAACCAGTTTCTCATTGTTAATAAAGATCATGGCCTTTTATTTGATCCGGGAGGAGCCAAAGTTTTTCAGCCGTTACATAAGGAAATTTCCAAATTTATATATCCCAGAAAAGTAAAAAAAATTGTCATTTCTCACCAGGATCCGGATACTGGTGCAGGCATAAATTACTGGATGGTTTTTTCAAATGCTACTGCTTATGTCCCTCAATTATGGGCTAGATTTATCCCTCATTTTTGCAGGCAGAGCATTGAAAAAAACTTTTTTACCTCAATACCTGAGGAAGGGATGAGACTTAATCTGAATGATTCGGAGTTTATACTTCTGCCTGCTCACTTCCTTCATTCAGTCGGGAATATACATATGTATGATGCTACTTCAAAGATACTTTTTTCCGGTGACATGGGAACGTCTTTATTACCTTTTACCGCTGATTTTGAGCCTGTTGAAGATTTTGAAGAGCATGTCAAATTTATGGAAGGATTTCATAAAAGGTATATAGTTTCCAACAAAGTGTGCAAATTGTGGGTTAATATGGTTAGAGATTTGGATATTGAAATGATAATCCCTCAACATGGGCGTAAATATTTCAAAGGTAAAGAGATGGTTAATAGGTTTATTGACTGGGTGTATAATCTACAGTGCGGCATAGATTTATTAAACCAAAATGCGTATACTATACCTCCTGAATAGGATCTTCTCTATCTGTTTTAAATTTTGAATTTGATAAGCATAGTTGATAATGAATTATTGCAAATATTCTGCAAATCTCCGGAGTAAACCGAATTATTTATTTACAAAGGTGTATTTTTTGTAATAAATACTTATATTCTTAATAAAAAGATGAAAAAAAACGGGAAGACTGTTTTCCGTGATTTTGAGGAAATCATGATTGCTGAAAAGCTTACTGAGGTAAAAGAAAGAATAAAAAAAGCGGCAGAAAAATCCCCTCAGGCTGATAAAAATGTCACCCTTGTCGCAGTGAGCAAGACGTTTCCCCCTTCCAGCATAAGAGAAGCATACGAGGCAGGTCAGAAAATTTTTGGCGAAAATAAAGTGCAAGAGGCACTGGATAAAATCGACAAATGTAAAGATTTATCAGCAGCAGAATTTCACATGATCGGTCATTTGCAAAGCAATAAAGTTAAATATATCCCAGGTGTTTTTAAACTTATACATTCAGTGGACAGGGAAAGCCTGGTAAAAGAGATGCATAAACGTTTTCAGAGAGAAGGTGTAAAGCATGATATACTGGTGCAGATAAACCTGGCTCGTGAAGAACAGAAAGGCGGAGTCACCCCGGAGAAGTTGGATGATTTGCTGGAATATATCCTCCAGTGTAACTCACTTAATTTACGTGGGTTTATGTTTATGCCCCCTTTTCGGGAAGATCCCGAAGACAATAGGTATCTTTTTAAAAAAATGTATGAATTGTTTTCTTCTTACAAAGATCAGTTTGAAAAATCTGATATGAAGGATTTTGATACCCTTTCAATGGGTATGAGTGCTGATTTTGAGATAGCTGTTGAAGAAGGCTCCACTATGGTGAGAGTGGGTTCAAAAATTTTTGGCAAAAGAACCTATAACAAGTGAATTTTTAATGTTTCTAATCGGTTTTATAGTCAAACTTTATATTATTGTTTTGTTATTGCTTCCTCCGATAAGTATGATAGACATAATGCCTATCATTTTGGTTTTATGATTGAATTTTTCAGAATGTTTTTAAATAGAGTTATCGGGATAATATTTTAATATGTTTTCTAATACCAGATTTGTGATTTTGGGTCTTATTGGAATATTTTTTATCGTTAGCCTTGGCGTTGCGGGTTATATGTACATAGAAGGTGCAGGATTTATTGATGCGCTTTACATGACTATCATTACTATTGCTACAGTAGGTTTTAGAGAAGTTTTTGAGCTTTCATCTGCAGGTAAAATTTTTACAATAATAATTATTATACTCGGAACGGGGTTCATCGCCTACGCTGCTACGCAAATTATTGATTACTTAATCGCTGGAGAGATAAAGAAAAGCTTTTGGAGAAAAAAGATGGATAAAAAAATTAAACAAATGGAGAATCATTACATTATTTGCGGTTACGGAAGAATGGGACGCTTTATTGTGGAAAGACTTAAATTTAACAATGAAAAATTTGCTGTTATTGAAATAAATTCCGAAATGGAGAAGGAGGCAGAAGAATTAGGGGAAGTATTCGTTTTTGGTGATGCCACCAAAAGTGATGTTTTGAAAAAAGCTGGTATAGAAAGAGCAAGAGGATTGGTTTCTGTGGTAGATTCTGATGCACGGAATGTTTATATTACATTAACCGCCAAATGGCTCAACCCTAATCTTTATATAATTACAAAAGCCAATGATGAAGATGCCGCTTCTAAAATCGTTTCTCCTAAACTGATGGGAGGGCGAACTATTGCCAACAGCATCCTAAAACCGAATGTTAGCGAATTTCTTGAGCTTGCACTGTCTTATAACGAATACGATATAGATGTAGGGGAATTTAAATTGCCAGAATCTTCTTCTTTGATTAATAAGAAAATTTATGAAACTGATATCAGAAAGATTGGTATAATTATAATAGCTATCAGAAATGAGGATGGTACTTTTATCTACAACCCAGGACCTAACCAGATTCTGGAAAAGGGGGATACTCTGATAGTGCTGGGAAGGAATGAAGATTTTGAACGTTTACACAGGTTGTTGTAAGATGAAATAATGATTATTTTAAATGATTCAATTCCACTGTTTTTGAGCAATATTCCTATCAAAAGGGATGAAATCTCACGTTAAAACCTGAGATTGTCCAAAATAGCATTTTTATCAAATCATTTCTATTTCAATATTATACATACTAACTACTTGTAAAATTAATGAAAATTTGGGTGGTGGCAGTAGAGTATTGCTATGCACACCCGAAGAGCTGTTCTACGCTTTACTGTAAAAATGACTTTAGGAAGGATTCCTCTTGCTGATGTATTTTATAGTGTGGTATAATAAAGAAATAGGTAGGTGGTTACTTTACTTGAAGTGAAGATATGTATGAATATTATTTTGCAGACATTTTGCAATTTTAGCTGATGAGTTGTTTTATAGATTAGAGAATCTTTATTTAATCTCATTTCTGTTTATTTCTGTTGAGCCGCTTTAATATCCGAGAATTGATTCTTAGCTCGCACTAAGTGCCGTAGCCCGGAAACTAAATTACCAAATATAAAAGGGTTGGAAAACATGCAAGCATTTACAGGAAATTTCCCTATTATAGGGATAGGAGCATCTGCAGGTGGATTAAAAGCTCTTGAAGAATTTTTTTCAAAAGTGCCGGATAGCCCTAATATGGCTTTCGTTGTAGTAGTTCATTTAACACCGGAACAACCGAGTTTATTATCTGAACTGCTACAAAAAAAGACAAGTCTCAAGATTACTTTTGCAAAAGATGGAGAGTTTGTTGAAATAAACCATGTGTATATAATGCCTCCCAAGTTTGAAATTAAGCTTTATCACCGGAAAATCCAGCTACTTGAGTCTATAAACAAATCGTTAAGTTTACCCATTGACTCTTTTTTTCATTCCCTTGCTAAGGATATACAAAAACAAGCAGTTGGTATTGTTCTTTCGGGTACCGGAACAGACGGAACTAAAGGAATAACAGAAATCAAAGCATCTGACGGCCTTGTACTTGTGCAGTCGGAAGAAACAGCAGAATTTAAAGGGATGCCCGGGAGTGCTATTCAAGCAGGTGTGGCTGATATGATTCTGCCTCCGGAAGAAATGCCACAAATAATTGCCCAATATTTAAAAAGCAGCACTCATTTGATAAAAAAAGAAACACAGGAACAGGAAAAGAAAGCATGGCTGGATAAAGTCCTAAATATATTGAGGAATCAAACAAGTTACGACTTTTCTCCATATAAGTCTAATACCATACAGAGGCGTATTAACCGGCGGATGGCATTAAATCAAATTAATAGTTACAAGGATTATATTAACTATATGCGTAAAGAGAGCAATGAGATTGACGCACTTTTTAATGAACTCCTCATTGGTGTTACATCGTTTTTTCGGGATAAGGAATCCTTTGACACTTTAAAAACAAAAGGCTTTCCATCCGCTTTTGAATATGTGCCGGAGAATTCAAGTTTCCGTGTTTGGGTACCCGCTTGCTCCACAGGTGAAGAGGTATATTCCCTTGCTATCACCATTAAAGAATACCTTGAAATAACCTCCAGACAGGTCAATTTGCAGCTATTTGGGACAGATATTAACAAACATGCTATAACAAAAGCACGTGAAGGAACATTTCCTGCCAACATTGCTGCTGATGTAGGTAAAAAACGCCTGGAGAAATATTTTATAAAAGAAGGAAATTATTTTCGTATTAATGATGAAATCAGAAACCTGGTAGTCTTTTCAGTTCAAAACGTATTAAAGGATCCTCCGTTTTCCCGGCTGAATATGATATCATGCCGAAATTTGCTGATTTATCTGAATCCGGAAACACAAAAAAAATTAATTCCGCTTTTTCACTATATTTTAAAACCTTCGGGGTTGCTGATGCTTGGCTCATCAGAAACAACGGGGGAGTTTTCCTATCTTTTTGAATCTCTGGATCAGAAATGGAAAATATTCCGGAGAAAAGAAGTCCCGGATACTGTAAGAGATAAAGTTAATTTCCCCAGCGAATCAACGTTTCATGAACAAAAAGAGCAACAAGTATCCGAATCAAGCAGGCATAATAAAGAAAATTTTGCACATATAACAAAAGAAGCCATTCTGAAACAGTTTGCACCAAAAGGAATTTTGGTAGATGCAGAAGGGAATATATTGCATATTGAAGGTCGTTTGGGGAAATTTCTGGAACAACCGAACGGCCCCCCCACAAACAACATTCTGGATCAGGCAAAAGAAGGGCTGTATATTGAGCTTGCAGCAGCTTTACGAAAAGCCAAAAACAATGACGAGTTAGTTTCACGACAGAATATACATATAAAAAACAACAACGAAACATTGGTAATAAATCTTTATGTTTCTCCGCAAATGAAACACGACGATCAACAAAAGTGCTATTTAATAGTATTCGAAGAGATTGATGAACCTGAAATAAATACGCGTGACAAATCTGCAACTTTTGATTCATCCAAAATGGAAGAATTGGAAAGGGAACTACAGATAAACCGCGAGAATCACAAAATTACGGTTGAAGAACTTAAGTCAGCCAATGAAGAGCTGCAATCCTCCAATGAGGAGCTACAGTCCACTAATGAAGAACTTGAATCCTCCAAAGAAGAACTTCAGTCCTTTAATGAAGAATTGCAAACTGTTAATGCCGAGTTACAGAGCAAGGTTGAAGAACTTTCTACATCCCGGGATGATATGTATAATCTTTTGAATAGCCGGGAAATAGCCACAATATTTGTGGATAATAATATACTTATCCGAAGGTTTACAGATGAAGCCACAAAGATTATCAATCTTATAAATTCAGATCTTGACCGCCCTTTGGAACATATTCTGACTAATCTCACGTATAAAAATCTGAAAGAAGATATACTGGATGTCCTTATCAAACTGGTACCTAAGGAACGTGAAGTACAAACAAAGGATGGGCAATGGTATAGTATGCGTATAATGCCATACCGTACCACTGATAACCGTATTGAAGGTGCAGTGTTAACCTTTGTCAGTATTAATGAACAGAAAGAGACACAAAAAAAACTTGAAGAACTTGTGGATGAAAAGGAAAAAATACTCGAGCTTGCAAAAAAAGTATTTGATATGAATAATAAAGCACTTGTTGTTCTTGATAATAACAGTACTATTGTATTAGCCAACAAAGCTTTTTCAAACTTAACAGGTTTAAAACAAAATGAGATTAATGGCAAAAATATATTAGATTTTATGCCGAATTTTATCAGTGGAATTGACCTTAAAACCCATTTGAAAAATTCTTTGGAACAAAGCGAAAATTTCACCACCGATGCATTTGAAATAGAAAAGACGAACGGTAAAGAAAAATACAGGGTTTGCGGTCAAATTATCCAAAAGAATAAGTCTACACCATACAAAATTCTACTAAGCTTTAATCCTGATGTATAAACAAATGGGTAAAGCCAAGAGGAGAGACAATTATGGAGAATAAAGATTCTCAAAAAAGTAAATATCACAAACTCAGAAAACAGGCAGAAGACTTATTACAGAAAGAGCCACAGTCCGCAAACATTCCATCCGATGTTTTTGACCTTGTCCATGAGCTGAAAATTCACCAAATTGAACTTGAACACCAAAATGATGAGTTAAATCGCGCGCAGAAAGAACTTACCCATTTATACCATGAATATGAAAATTTATATGAATCTGCACCCTGTGGATATATAACGTTGGATTCCAGGAGTAAGATATCCCGAGTTAACTATACGACGGAAGAGATAATGGGAACAACAAAAACCCGTATGCGGGGAAAACTGTTTTCGGATTTTCTCCCTGATAAGCGGAAAGAAAGCTTTTTTGAAGTACAGCGCAAAGCAGCCCAATCCGGAGAGAAACGGAGTATTGAGCTACCATTAAACAACAACCCGCCTTTGTGGGTACAGTTAGATATTTCGGTTGATAGGAATTCAAAACAGGAGGTAAATCAGTGGAAATTGGTCTTAATCGATATCACAAAACGAAAAGAAATCGAATTTGAACTGCAAAATGCAAATGCTACAAAAGATAAATTATTTAATATTCTAGCTCATGATCTCAAAGCTCCGTTTAACGGTATCTTAGGGTTTACAGAATTGTTATTGTTAAACATAAACAGTTATGACAAAGAAAAAATTATGGAATATGCTAATGTTATTAACAAGTCTACACATGAAGCATTCAATTTGCTGAATAATCTGTTGGATTGGGCTCGGGCACAAACCGGCAGAATCAGTTTTAATCCAAGCCATATAGGTGTTAAAAATATTATTAAAGAGATAATGACACAAATGACGGGAGCAGCAAAGAACAAAATAATTTATATGAATTATGAACTCCCAGAGGATTTTACTGTTTTTGCAGACGAAGATATGCTGCGAACAATTTTGCGTAACCTTGTTAGCAATGCTATCAAATATACAAAAGAGAACGGAGAAATTAACATTACAGCAGAGCGAAACAATAGTGAGACCCGGTTTGCAGTAAGTGATACAGGCATTGGAATGTCAGGGGAATATGCACGCAACCTGTTCAAATTTGGCAGATATTCCAGTTTGGATGGAACTGCAAAAGAGAAGGGGACAGGCTTGGGGCTGTTGCTTTGCAAAGAATTCGTAAATAGACATAACGGTTCGATTTGGGCGGAAAGCAGTGAAGAGGAGGGTAGTACTTTTACTTTTACAGTCCCGAATGAGCCCAAATAACAATTATATCTTTAAATTATTCTGCGGTATGCTTCTCTTAGTGTTTGGTTTCCAAAGGAACAGGGGTCTAATAAATCCCCTTTTATATTATTGCTGGCATCACCCCATTTTTTTGCAGGCTTATGCTACGAGTAAACTCTTTTTTCTTTTGATTGCAGGGATACCGTAAACAATTTTTCTTACTTTCTCAATATACGATGACATTTATTTGCAACAATAAAGTATGACTTGATAAATAAGATTTAGTTGATATAATTTAATTAATAAGGTTTAATTGCTATATTTTATTTGAGCAAAACAGAGGATTAATTTCTTATGTTAAAAGAAATGTTGGATGAAGTTTTTAGTGACTTTGATGCACTTGGTCAAAGAGCGGGCGAATTATCACGAGGCGCCAGTTTTTTTCAGTTCACAACGGCTCGAGTTGAGGATGCTTATAAAACATTTGATGCTTTGTATGATGTTGTACGAAACTGTTTAGATAATCCTGATAGTTTAAGTTATATAGAGATTGTGGAAAATAAGCCGGAATTGCTCTCACCGATTATAAATATTGCCAGAAGGCATCACTACAGAGGTGTTACTCTGGATTTTTTCATGTCATGCTGGAAAGTGATTATCCATGCTATAGAGGAAAAGGTTAATAGCTTAACAGGTTATGATGCAGAGGATGTGCATTATTTACAATCTGTAATCAGAAAAACGTATGATGCCTGCGAAACATTATTTTTAAAAGAATGGATGGAAACACAGGTTGATATTCTGCAGGATGAACTTATGAAGTCAAACCGCGAAATGACTCTGTCAAAAAATAAATATCAAAATATATTTGATGGAGTCAGTGATTTGATTATTGTTACAGACAGCAATGGTAATATTGTTGAACTTAACACAGCTGCAAAAAAGTATTTTGAAAAATATTTGAATCAGGAGAATTTGTGTGTTTGTGATCTGTTGGGTACTGACTGTGATTCTCTTTTTGTTTCTTTTTGGGGTCTGTCGGATGATGATGAAAAATATATAACATTAAACAGGAATGATCATTTTCTGATGAAAGTATTTTCTTTGGACAAAGTTGCTCAGAATTATAAAGGTTACATAGTGATGCTCAATGATGTAACCGGCGTTGTAATTAGAAATCAGATGCTGAAAAATGAAGTAAATAAAAAAACCTCGGAGCTCAGAAAATCGAAAAAGTTTTTCCAGTCTATTTTTTCATCGACGAATGCAGGTATATTTATTTTTGATTCAGATTTTAAGGTTTATACACAAAATAGAACGGCTGAGAATATCGTTGGTATGGATGCTCAGCATTTGAATAATTTGGGTGTTAATAGTTATCTGATTATTGAAGATGGCTCTGGTGTTACGAATGTGATGAAAAATTTGGAATCAAACAGTACATGGTCTGGGGAGCTAAGATTAAACACATGTAATAATACTATATATATTTTAGCAACTATTAATGCGATGGATGTTGAGGATGAAAAGTTTTACTCTCTCATATTTATAGATATTTCTGAAATTAAAAATCTTGAATACCAGCTTGTCAGTGAAAAAAGGATGGTCGAAGAAAAGAACATCGCACTGAGAAATGTTATACAGGCAATGATGGATGAGAATGAGAAAAATATTAAGGAATTGTGTAAGTATGCGTCTTTTCAATTGGAGTCTATGCTTGATGAGATAACAACAGAAAGCAGATATGAAGTCCGAAAAGAGCTTAAATCTAATATTTTGCTGAAGATGAGATCTTTCAAGGATGAATTCCATGAGAGCGAACAGAGCGATGAATTTGCCAGCCTTACTCATTCTGAGAGTATTGTTTGCAATTATATAAAGGAAGGATATTCCAGTAAAGAAATTGCTGAAAAACTGAATGTATCTATTGATACGATCCAGACCCACCGAAAAAATATTCGCAAAAAATTTGGCATAACGGATAAAAGTATAAATTTGTATTCCTATGTAAAATGTAATTACTAATTCGAAAATACCCATTTTTTCACCATTATATCCCCAAAACTTCCCAGCTTACATTTGCAAATAATTCTTTATAGTAAGAGTGTAGGATTTTTTTTATTAAATCTGTAAAGGAGGTTTTATGGCTAATTTATTACGCATATTTTATGCGTCGCTACTGGTTGTGTTTGTAGCATTTCCTGTAATGGCATTTGATGATTACAGATATGTGACACCGGACACATGGTCTATGCATGCATCTCCGGGGCAGTTTAAGGAGATGTATCGGGGGATTCCTATTGGAGATGCAAACCTGAATCTTGGTCTGACATCAAGATATAGACTCCGGACTAATGATTACTCCAGTGATCAGGATTTTTATCAGTATTTAAGGGCAAATGTGGATTCAGTGAAGGTTGGTCAGGGCACAATGACCGCCACATTATTTACCCGGTTTGCAGATGATATTGACGGTGATTCAAATCGTGATTGGGGCGATAATTATTATTACTACTACGAGGATTCTTTGGACAAAGAGCTTGATGATAATGATTGGGCGCCCCGTGTATATCAGGCTAAATTTGAGTTCAAAAATGTCATCCCTAACACAGATATAACCGCCGGACGTTTTTATCTTGATCATCTGAACACTTTTCAGATGGATGGCGGAGATTTCACCGTAAGCCTTGGAGATAAAGTTGACGTATACGGTTTTGGCGGTATGCCGGTGAGTTATTACTATGATACGGATGATGATTTTTTCTACGGCGGTGGAGTAAAAGTTCAGGCAACAGAAACGACAAAAATCTCCGGGGAATACATAAGGCTTGATGTTGAAGATCTGGATGATGACTACACGAAGGCAAGATTGGATCAAAGCGTTCCTTACGGAAACATTGCTGTTGAATATACCAATCTTAATTCGGCGTCAGAATATTTGCTTGTGGGCAATTTTGAAATACCCACAACAAATACAATGGTAAACGTTGAATATAAAACATTGCGTGATGAAGTGGAGACTGACAATTCATATGTTGTCAATCCTTTGACATATGCTCTCTTGCCTGAAAATAAATATAACTTGCTTGATTTGTCTGTATATCAGGGAGCTGGAGATCACCTTGTTTTTGGAGGTGGCTATGAAGTGAGAGCGGTTGATGATAGTGATGATGAAGACTTTGGCAATAGAAATTATGATAGGTATTATGGGAATTTGGATATTATAGGTATTCCCACTTATAACACTTACATTTCGCTTAAAGCTGATTACTGGGATGTTGAAGAAAACCAGGATGTTAGCAGTAATGAAAAAGTGCAGTATGGTGTGGAAATTAGCCAAAAAATCAGTGATACAGTTGATGTGTGGCTTGGTACCGATTTCAGTAAATATGAATATGACTATATCAATGATCGCCGTAAGGATTCTGTGAGGATGTATTATACAGGAGGCCAGTGGGAGCCCAATAACATCTTTAGTTTTCTTGTGGATTTTAGCTATGAAGACAGTGAAATGTATGACACTGGTGATTTGGAAGAGATTTATACAGTAGAAGCCTGGGCAAATATAGTTTTTTAGAAAAGGAGGATATATGAGATTGAAAGTAACATTGATTTTAGGAATTCTGGTTCTTTTTGCATGCGTCAGCCTGGCAGTTGATTCTAATAAACCGTCCAGTCATGATACATCCTGGATGAAAAGACATGGTCAGGCAAGTAAAGTAAATTCAGATGAATGCTATACATGTCATACAAATAAGACAGATTGTATTAGATGCCATGAGGAAGTAATGCCAAGGAACCATACCCCTTCATGGATAAAAAGGGGCCACGGTTTAGAAGCAAGGTGGAACAGAGATACCTGTGCTACTTGTCACAAGGAAGATTCCTGTATTGAATGCCACCAAAGCACACGACCATCCAGCCATAGGCCAGGTTGGAGAGAGCCGCTTAACAGACATTGTAACAGTTGTCATTATCCTGTGCAGGATACAGCATGTTTCACGTGTCATAAATCGGCACATGCACCCGGGACATATGAATAATTAATTGACAATAAAAGGAGGAAAAAAATGGGTGTAAATACCAAAAGCAATGAACCAAAAATCACTAGAAGATCGTTTCTTAAATGGACATCTGCTCTTAGTGCAACTGCAGCTGTTTATGGTTGTGGCGGAGACGGTGATGGACCGGAAGAGTATGAAACTCCGGTTGTGCCGCAAGAAGAGTATGTTATGGATAGGGAACTTAAGGAAGTTATGGGAACACACCCCCACAACTGTGGTGGGCGATGTCCTTTTAAATTCTTTGTAAGAGATTACGGTACACCACAGGCAAAAATTGCCAAATTAACTGCTGCCGGTGATATCCCCAGAAAAAACTCACTTGAGGCTGACGAATCGACTGCGCATATACAAACTAGAGCTTGTGTCAGAGGTTATGCCCAAATTAAAAGGACCTATTCGCCTGACAGGCTGAAGTACCCACTTATTCAGACTAAAGAGCGAGGCGATGTTACTGGGTTCAAAAGAGTGAGTTGGGATGAGGCCCTTGACAAAGTAGCTGATATGGTTGCGGATGTTTATTCCAAATATGAAGGAGGCGGGGGTGAACTTCCATACATTCCTATGGTTGCAGGTCCTCCAAATGGATTACATAATGTTATGAGTTTTGCCGGTATGCCATTTATGGGTTTTGCCGAGGGTGCAGGTTCTGCTTTATCTCAGTATCTCGGCCCAACAATACTTCCCACTGGTGCACCTTCATTTGAAAACATGCTTTTTGCAAGCATTGGGTCAGTTGGTCTAATGCCAGGACTAGCAGGTGGGAACTCAGTATATAATTATGAAAAATCTGATTTTATTATACAGTGGGGAGCTGACCCTGCTGTAAAAGAGCCGAATAAGACTTTTTTCCTGACCAAGGCAAAAGAAGCAGGAGTGCCTATAGTTACTGTTGATGCACAATATACCGATACAGCTTCAGTCCTTTCTACAGGATTTCCTGCATATAATCTTCCGCAGTTTATTCAGGTAAGACCGCAGACGGATTCTGCAGTTGCGGTTGCTATGGCCTATATAATTTACAAAAAAGAGTGGCATGATGATACGTTCATAAAAGAGAACTGTTTTGGCTTCTATCCCACACAGGATGTAGGCAAAGACAGTGACGGCAATGCATTCCCTGTGGTTACACCGCCTAAACATCCTGGTTTTGTTGCGGAAAAGTTGGACTTTAGTTTTCAAAATATGATTACTAAAGAGCAGCATCCCTTCGCCGACTCAGCTCTTGCCGGTCAGGATATACATGTCCCTAAAGGGATGTCATTTGTTGAGTATCTGGATAAATTAGGGGTTGAAAAAGCTGCAGAGCTAGGTATTTCTGATAAAGAAGAAGCTGTTGTTACATGGGCTTCACAGTTGTCAGGTGTAGATAAATCGACAATAAGGAATTTTGCAGATGCGTTTGCACATGCCGGAGACGTATTCCTGGAAAACGGTAACAATGGTGGTCAAAAAACAAACAACGGCATGCATCATGTATGGATGATGATATGTCTGGCAGCTATGTGTGGTCATACTGTTAAACAAGGCGGTAACTTAGGAGTTAATTCCTCAGATGGACAATCTAACCCTGTATCTTTCCCTGGTGGAATTATGTTTCCACAGCTTGGTAAAGATAACGAAACAACCTATCCGTTTATTGCGGTAGATTCAAATAAGTTTGTTGACCTTGTTGTCACAGGAAGAGACGGAAGAACCCCAGAACAATTTTATAATGACAATAAGTCTATTTACGGGGTTGAACTTGATCCGACTGATCCTAAACTTGAAGTGGATATGGTTTTGGGTTCTTATCATATCACCAACTCATTTAATACATGTCCGAATACAAACAAGGCTGTTAATATATTCACTCAAAAAGACGGTAGTGATTATAGAATTAAGCATTATGCCATTTATGAGCAGTACATGACCCCTACAGCCGCTTATGCCGATGTGATTCTACCTGCGTGCTCACATCACGAAAAACCGTTCTTTGCTAATGGGGAGGCCACGTATTTTCAAAACAAGCTTATAGAACCGATGTATGATACCAAGTCTGATGTGGATATAGATATTGAGCTTGCAAAAAAACTTAATGCCAGAGGTATAAATGTTTCTTATAGCAGAAATGGTAAAACAGATGAAGAGCTTTGTGCTGAGGCATGGGATACTGCAACTGTAAATGGCATTACTAAGCCTACATTTGAAGAAGTAAAGGAAAAAGGTGTGATTCAGAAAGAGGTAGATGCAGGCAGTGTTCCTAATCCTATGGTGGGTCTCATGGGTTATATGGGTTACACAACTGAAACTGGTAAGATTCAGTTTTTCTCGCCATTCTATTATTATAGAGATAAGTGCGATTTGGCTAATCAGGTTGGTAGCCCAAGAGTAACACCAAGAGTAATGTATGTAGAGCCATATGAAGGTTATGAAAAAATCATGAACGAGAACAATGTTGGTGTTAAAGGCATTAAATACACTATGCAGTTTACAACAAAGCATGCAAGAAATAGAGCTCACACGGTTTACGACAACGTTTCTGTGATACGTGATCAGTTTGACTATCCGAAACGTGCAATTATGAATCCAGCTGATGCTTCCAGGAGAGGCATACATGATGGTGATATGGTTTACATCTTTAATGACTGGGGCTGCATAAAAGTGGGTGTTACTACTTCCCCGACAATTAACGAAGGTGTTGTCAGTCTCCCCCATGGGGTATGGTATAGAAAAGGCAGTGAAACATATGGAGCCTGGTATGATATCGACCTGGGTAATTCAGTGGACACCAAAGTCGTTGACGGAAAAACTTACTACAAGCATATTGTCAATATTGATATTGGCGGCTGTGAAAACGGTTTAACCCATGATAAAGACTTTGGCAGTCCTAAAGATCCGTTATGCGGACAGGTTGGCGACAACCATTTTAACGGAAATCTTTGTGAAGTTAGTAAAACTCATCCAGATAGTCTGGGAATATAGGGAGGTAAACTATGAGCCAATGGGGATTTTATTTTGATCAAACAAGATGTGTTGGCTGCAAAGCCTGTATGCTTGCCTGTAAATGTTGGAATGACAACAGGCGTGGCGATTATAATATAAATACTGATCCTATGAACCCTGATACTGATTGGTATAGTTCTGGCACTTACGTTGTCGGTGTTAATGAAATGGATCAAAAATCTTTTTATCTGAACAGTAAAGGTGAAACAAACTTTGAACAAAACAGAAAGTACTATATGAAAGAAGACTGGCGAAGGGTCAATGCTAATGAAAGACCCTATCCCTATGCGGTGAAATATACTTCTATTGCTTGTAATCACTGTACTAACCCATCATGTGCTGAAGCTTGTCCGATGGGTATTATATATAAGGAAGAGACATATGGTCTTGTTCTCGTAAATAATGAGACATGCATCTCATGTGGCAAGTGTAAACAAGCATGCCCTTGGGATGCGCCACAATTTTACGCACCTAATTTTAGCCAGTATGACCTTAATGATGCAACCAGACCTAAAATGACAAAATGTACATTATGTCTGGATAGAATCCAGGAAGGACTTAAACCAGCATGTGTTGCTGCTTGTCTTAACAGAGCATTAGATGCTGGCCCAATTGATGAGCTTAGATCAAAATGGTCTACTATGAAACAAGTTGTTGAATATACTGCAATGCCAAGAGAAGACTTCGCCAGTAGTGATAATGAGAAACCAAATATAATATTCGTCAAGAAATGATCTTTAGTATTCAGGCAGGAGATTTTCTCCTGCCTGAATATATTGTAAGGAATAAGAGGTTTTATGAATACAGCTTTTATCAATATGAATCAGCTTGATTCATTAATTTCAACAAATACAATACCAATACTTCAGGGGTATATAGCTTCATATCTCAATAGACACAATCACGATACTATAATTATTGATGATGTAAAAGATGCTCCTCTTACTCTGGAAAGTTTAAACAAATATCTGCAAGAGTTCCGGCCTAAGCTGATAGGATTCACAGGTTATCACTACCTGATGGAACGCATACGTTTTTTTGCAAGATTTATAAAGGAATATTATCCTGAAACAAAGTTGATACTTGGTGGGCCACAGGCTCTTTTTCTTCCGGAGGAAGGGCTTACGGACCTTTATGATTTTGACATAATCTGCAATAAAGGTGAAGGTGAATTAACTACACTCAGGATTGCTGAAGCCTTGGAAAATGGAGAGAGTCTGCATAATGTACCTGGGATTTCATTTAGAGATGAAAACAACATTATCACTACAAAACGAAGTGAACCTTTGCCTCAGGATCTTGACATTTATCCGTCCCCTTACATTAATAAGGTTATTGATTTAAGTATGAAAAGGATGGCGTGTATTTTCACATCCAGAGGGTGTGAGCATCTCTGTAACTTTTGTGTTACTCCCTTATTTAATGACAAAAAAATACGTTTTCATTCTGTGGAACATGTTTTAGAAGAGATGTTGTATTTAGAATCAGCAGGGATGGAAAGTTTGTGGATAGGGGATCCTAATTTTACTGCACACAGAGAACGGACAGTTGAACTGATGGAGCAAAAAATAAAGAAAGGGATAAAAATACCCTTTTGGTGCCAAACCAGAGTTGACATGGTTGATAAAGATTTATTGAAGCTGATGAAGAGTGCAGGCCTTCATTGCATAGGTTTCGGACTGGAATCAGGAAGTGACAAGATACTAAATAATATGCATAAGGAAGTAACTGTATCCAGATTTCATGAAATTGTCACTTATGCGCAGTCGCTGGGCATAGATGTTGAACTGTTTTCTATGTATGGACAACCAGGAGAAACCTATGAAGAGGCCAGGAAAACAATAAGTATCGTCCGAAAGTACGGTATACCTATATATGCAAACTCATGTGCTCAACAGCTGCAATTAGTTAGTGGTTCTATTTACGGGAAAAACCCTGAAAAATTTGGTTTTAAGACTAGCGATAAATACATACCTGGTTATCTTTCGTTTTGGCACGAATACGAAACTGATTCTTTGACACGCTCTGACATAAAGAAAATACAGGCTGCCTGGACACTCTATAATGCAGAGACAGAGTTAAATGTAAAGAACGGCATAAATATATTTCATACAATTGATTTTATCCTGGAAAACAAAGAGATGTTAAAGGAAGAAAAACGCCTTTATGAATACTGGCTTTATCTTGGATCACTGCTTGAAGACAAAGAAATTATTATGCAGTGTATTATGGATTTCAAAAAGAATATATCCTCTGATAAAAAAGAACTGACTAAGCTCCTCAGGCATGCTGATTTGTATTCTGTATCAGATACAGTGCAAAGCAGCAGCCGAGCCATCATATTCTGTCAATACGAAGGGCAATATATTCCAGGGAAACATTCTATAAAGCCAGGGCTCAATGATCTCAGACACAATGCTGAAAAAGGAGCTCTGAAAGGTAAGAAGGCAAACGAGTCTATAAAAGTCCAGTTAGATGACGGGTCGGGCTCCAGTGTAATTATTACCGTGCTTAAGGTATTTAGTAAGGTTAAGATTAAAGATATTGAGCGGCTTAATGAAAATCGTCTATGGCACGATTATAGTTTCATAAATTATAAGGCTTTGGAGCAGTCAAGTAGTGAACTTCTTTTGTTTTTAACGCTAAAAAGTATCCCTTACAGCCAGCTTGCCAGGGCTCCTCAGGTATTGCTTAACCTGGTTTCTTTCTACACCAAAATGCATAGATTTTCGGAAGTTGAAAAATGTTATAAAAGTGCACTTCAAATAAATTCTGCGGCTTCGAGAGTTGCTGAGGCCTTTGGGGATATTATTTCATATGCAGGTAAACATGAAAAGGCAATAGAATATTATAATAAGTCAGATAGTGCAGATCAAGTTGTAATTAAGAAAGCCCTTTCATATGCCAATCTAAACAAGTATAATGAAGCATATAATCTAATAAAAGATATGAGAAAGGAGAATGATATACTTTATTGTGAAGTCATGCTTGAGTGTTTACAAAATCTTTTCCCTGAAAGAAAAGAGGAAATCAGAAGCTTAAACCATAAGGCGATGAACCTGAAAGTTCATAAAGTTATTGAAAATAACAAAGTTGCTGCTCACTCTACTAATGGGATTGCCTCCAATGCATGAGTATGATTTGATTTTTCTGGTTTTAAGAGAAACTTCGACATACTTCCACTCAGTTGAAGAAGATGCAGCTGCAGCTACACTTGTTTATTACCTGCAAGAGAAGGGAGTTCAGCATTTAGCAGTTTTTCCATCTGCTGACGAGGATAAATATTCGGGCAGTATTTATAATCAATTCACTAAATTTCTTGAACATAATACTGCACCTATTTTTTGTATTTCATGCTGGACAAGTACTTTTGCTATAGCTTCAGATTTTGCCGGAATGATTAAAAAAAGATATCCTGATGCATTAATAGTCGCGGGAGGGATCCATTTTAGTTCAATAGAGGAAACAGAGTACTCGTTAAAAAAAGGTGTTTTCGATATTATTTTCAGAGGTGGCGGTGAGCCTTTTCTGGAATTTATTAAGCAAAGTGTTGTTGATAAAAAGCTGAAAATACAAAAAAGTAATGGTGAAATAGATATCATAGGTAATTTCTCAAACAATGGTGTATGCTATCTGAAAAATGGTGAGATTCAAAACAAAGGCAGAGGGAGCTTTCATTTGCCACTTGTTCCATTGGCGGGGCTAACAAAGGATGATGATTTGGATATAAGAATTCTGCTGAATGATAGTTGTCCTAATGCATGTGAATACTGTTTTATACAGCCTTCCGGGACGAAAATTGAGCATTGGCCTACTCTTACGAACTGGGTTACAGGCATTACGGATGAGTTTAAGAGACAATCTGGGCAAAATGTGGTACTTTCGCTATCAGACAGTGCCCCTTTCAATAAGAATAATAGAAGCCGGACAGTCAAATATTTGAGAATGCAGAATAAAAATGTGAATTTTGACGGTATGAATGTTTTTGTTGACCCGACGGACTTAGATGAAGAGTTTTATGAAATTGTTGAAGAATTTAATATAAATAATGTCTTTATTGGTCGAGACAGAATTATGGAAGATAATTTTGTCGGCAGAAATCTTAACGGAGAGTTGCGGTCTTCAGAGCAACTTGACCAAGAACTCAACCTTATTTTGGATTTTATGGGGTATTTGAATACTGTGAAAAATAATCTTATGAATGAGGTTTACATCGGATACATTATATCTCCATATGAAAATGCCGGTTATTCCCGTAAACTTATAGACGAGCTTTCTCTTATTGCGAATCACAGTAATAAATTCGAAAACCTAAGAGTTCAGTCGAATATTTTTTTACTAAACCCATATCCTGGAACAAAAGTCGCAAAAAAAGCTAAAGGCGAGTTTATCCCGATGAGGAATTTTTATCACCCTTATCCTAATGTATGGACAGGGAAGAATACTGTTAACATTTACCTTGAAATGGTGCGGCTTATAATTGCAAAGATGTTTTGTAATAATATGAATATCTCTTTTTATAGGCCTATGTTCGAGCTGGCTCACTCACTGCAGTTTAAGACTGAATATAATCATAAGCTTATAGATGATATAGAAAGTGTTTCTTTACGGAATTTTGCTGCTGAAGTAATTGGAAAAATCTTTAATATGAATTTAGGAGAGGAGGATAATTTAGATAATTATTTAGATAATATACTATCACTTTACTACATTGGGTGTATGGTGAGCCTTGTGATGAGCAGGCCTGAGTTATTAAAATATAAGAATTTGTATGACCTTATCGTCAAAGAAGATAAAACAGTATCGTTTTTGAAGAGAGATTTAAAACTAATAAAAGGATATACACTAGCGGGAAGAGTTCCGGTGTTAGAAAGGTACTTATAAAAAGTGCATTAAAATAATTTGAGTGAGGTTAGAGATGGAGATAGTCGATATTCAGAACACAACAACGTTAAGGAGCGTCATTTATAATTTTTTATCCAGGGGTTATTCAAAAGAAATAGGCAGTAAATATTTGTCAAATATTGGTTCGACTCTTAATATGTTGGAAAGTTATAATATAAACATAAACGATGTGATGCTTGGAAATGGGATTGAAATAATGAGAGGTTTCCTTGTTAAAAATAGCGAGGAAAGTGACCTGATTGAAGATTTGGCTCTAAAGTATACGACACTGTTTTTAAATGTAACGCCTAATGATTCTATCAAGCATGTTTATCCTTATGAGTCAGTTTATCTATCGCCGGATAAACTGGTTATGCAGGATCAGAGAGATGAGGTTTTGAAATTTTACGATGAGCATAAGTTGGGTGTTGCGGATGATTTTAAGGAGCCGGAAGACCACATAGCTATAGAGTTAGCTTTTTTGCAAAAACTTAATAAAGAGATTTATAATGATTTATCAGACAGCAATTTATCGGACGCTCTTCAAAAATTCAAAGCGCATCGGGACTTTATGAAAGAGCATTTACTTCGGTGGGTACATCTATTTGGGAGGGATTTGATAGCTGCTGATCCTGACGGATTTTACGCAGGTCTTGCTAATATAACACTTGGCTTTGTAAGATCAGATTATAAGTATATCGAAGAAGCAATTGCTTATTTTGAAAATGAGATGTAAATGATTTGGAATGTGTAGGTCATTTAACTGGGCAAGCCCACAGCCCCTTCTAACTTTTTGATAGGAATGGAGTTAAATTACTCTCCTAATTTAGGCTGGGTAGGTGGGGTACTTATTCAAAGCTCAAAAAACTTGAATTGTTTATGTGAGATCGCATATTGTATTGAACGAATTTATTAAGCAGGATATAGCAATTATTAACTATCTTATTTCCTGCAAGGAGGTTTTATGTTTGGATTAGGTCACCCTGAAATAATAATAATTGTTTTGTTGGTGTTTGTTCTTTTTGGTTATAAAAAACTTCCGATATTAGGTGAAAATTTGGGGAAGGCGCTAAAAGGCATTAAATCCTACGCAGAAGACACTGAAGAAAAGTGAGGAAAAACCAAATGCATCCTATTAGAGTTAACTCTGAAAAAATGAAATGCGGGATAACTGTCAGACCTCAAAGCTGTGTGCGAATGTATTACAAAAATGCCTCATGTAATGCATGCGTTGATCTCTGTCCGGAAAATGCAGTCAAAGTTGGACGGCCCGGCACAAGAGTGCTAATAGATGCGTCTTTATGCTCAAGCTGTGAGATATGTATTGGAGCTTGTCCGTACGGTGTTTTCACTGTGTCGGGAATGAATGACTATGCAAGATGTATGTCAATATTTGATAAAGAATATAAAGGCGAGGTCAGTATCACCTGTAATAAGAATAAAAAAGAAAATTCTGCAAATATAGAGTGCCTTGGTGCTTTGAATTCTGTCATTTTGCTTTTCCTTATTACTTCAGGAGTTAAGAAAATAATATTGAATCTTAGACCGTGCGCTGAATGCAACTACAGCGAGCCTATGAGGAAAGTGCTGAATCGTGAATTAGATATCACGAAACGTGCATTAAAGTATGTTTCCGCAGGCTACGCAGATTATGCTACAGGAGATGGAATTATACTTGAAGTCACAAAAAGTTTTTTCTCAGCGGCTAAGCCAGCCACACCCGCTCTTAGCAGACGGGGTTTTTTCAAACATATAAAAAAAAATATAATTAGGAATTTAGGTGTTCTTACAGAGATTTTGGAATCAGAACCTGTTGAGAGAGTGGAGATTGAAAACAAATGCACCATTAATAACAGAAAGCACTTAGCAAATAATATCTATGATGTTATTCTCTCTCATGCTAAAAGGGCAGTTAATATTCCAGGTTTTCCAGTTGGGAAGATATCTGTAAATAAAACCGATTGTACATTATGCAGGCTTTGCGAAAAGTTATGCCCTACAGGAGCAATTGTTATAGATGACCAGAATAATTTTAAACACAATATCTACCAATGTATCGGATGTAGGGTATGCATTGATGTGTGTGACCGTAAGTGTATTTCATTTGGAGTATAGTAACATGGTACCTTTGAATCATTATTGTATTGCTGTCATCCTGTAGTCTCTGAATGTAGTGAAGATAAATTTATATTCCTATGTAAAATGTAATTACTAATTCGAAAATACCCATTTTTTCACCATTATATCCCCAAAACTTCCCAGCTTACATTTGCAAATAATTCTTTATAGTAAGAGTGTAGGATTTTTTTTATTAAATCTGTAAAGGAGGTTTTATGGCTAATTTATTACGCATATTTTATGCGTCGCTACTGGTTGTGTTTGTAGCATTTCCTGTAATGGCATTTGATGATTACAGATATGTGACACCGGACACATGGTCTATGCATGCATCTCCGGGGCAGTTTAAGGAGATGTATCGGGGGATTCCTATTGGAGATGCAAACCTGAATCTTGGTCTGACATCAAGATATAGACTCCGGACTAATGATTACTCCAGTGATCAGGATTTTTATCAGTATTTAAGGGCAAATGTGGATTCAGTGAAGGTTGGTCAGGGCACAATGACCGCCACATTATTTACCCGGTTTGCAGATGATATTGACGGTGATTCAAATCGTGATTGGGGCGATAATTATTATTACTACTACGAGGATTCTTTGGACAAAGAGCTTGATGATAATGATTGGGCGCCCCGTGTATATCAGGCTAAATTTGAGTTCAAAAATGTCATCCCTAACACAGATATAACCGCCGGACGTTTTTATCTTGATCATCTGAACACTTTTCAGATGGATGGCGGAGATTTCACCGTAAGCCTTGGAGATAAAGTTGACGTATACGGTTTTGGCGGTATGCCGGTGAGTTATTACTATGATACGGATGATGATTTTTTCTACGGCGGTGGAGTAAAAGTTCAGGCAACAGAAACGACAAAAATCTCCGGGGAATACATAAGGCTTGATGTTGAAGATCTGGATGATGACTACACGAAGGCAAGATTGGATCAAAGCGTTCCTTACGGAAACATTGCTGTTGAATATACCAATCTTAATTCGGCGTCAGAATATTTGCTTGTGGGCAATTTTGAAATACCCACAACAAATACAATGGTAAACGTTGAATATAAAACATTGCGTGATGAAGTGGAGACTGACAATTCATATGTTGTCAATCCTTTGACATATGCTCTCTTGCCTGAAAATAAATATAACTTGCTTGATTTGTCTGTATATCAGGGAGCTGGAGATCACCTTGTTTTTGGAGGTGGCTATGAAGTGAGAGCGGTTGATGATAGTGATGATGAAGACTTTGGCAATAGAAATTATGATAGGTATTATGGGAATTTGGATATTATAGGTATTCCCACTTATAACACTTACATTTCGCTTAAAGCTGATTACTGGGATGTTGAAGAAAACCAGGATGTTAGCAGTAATGAAAAAGTGCAGTATGGTGTGGAAATTAGCCAAAAAATCAGTGATACAGTTGATGTGTGGCTTGGTACCGATTTCAGTAAATATGAATATGACTATATCAATGATCGCCGTAAGGATTCTGTGAGGATGTATTATACAGGAGGCCAGTGGGAGCCCAATAACATCTTTAGTTTTCTTGTGGATTTTAGCTATGAAGACAGTGAAATGTATGACACTGGTGATTTGGAAGAGATTTATACAGTAGAAGCCTGGGCAAATATAGTTTTTTAGAAAAGGAGGATATATGAGATTGAAAGTAACATTGATTTTAGGAATTCTGGTTCTTTTTGCATGCGTCAGCCTGGCAGTTGATTCTAATAAACCGTCCAGTCATGATACATCCTGGATGAAAAGACATGGTCAGGCAAGTAAAGTAAATTCAGATGAATGCTATACATGTCATACAAATAAGACAGATTGTATTAGATGCCATGAGGAAGTAATGCCAAGGAACCATACCCCTTCATGGATAAAAAGGGGCCACGGTTTAGAAGCAAGGTGGAACAGAGATACCTGTGCTACTTGTCACAAGGAAGATTCCTGTATTGAATGCCACCAAAGCACACGACCATCCAGCCATAGGCCAGGTTGGAGAGAGCCGCTTAACAGACATTGTAACAGTTGTCATTATCCTGTGCAGGATACAGCATGTTTCACGTGTCATAAATCGGCACATGCACCCGGGACATATGAATAATTAATTGACAATAAAAGGAGGAAAAAAATGGGTATAAGCGACAAGCTGAATGAAACAAACGTAAGTCGTCGTAGTTTTCTGAAAGGAATGACTGCAATAGGAGCTACTGCAGCTATCTACGGATGCGGTGGTGACGGAGACGGCGGACAGACATATATGGAAGAAGCTGAGGAATCGAGACCTACTGCTCCTGAAATAGGAGGTGCGGTAGTTGCCGGTGCAGCGCCTCACAACTGCGGCGGAAGATGTGTAACAAAAGCTTATGTTGAAAATGGTGTGATAAAAAGATTTGTTACTGATGAAAGGCCGGATGAAAACCTTGTTGATGGAAATGGGGATCACCCTCAGCTCAGAGCTTGTGTTAGATGCAGAAGTAACCGGCAGAGATTTTACAGAAGCGACAGAATCCTTACACCTCTTAAGCAGACAGGAAATAGGGGGGATGTTAATGGGTTCGTTAAAATAAGCTGGGATCAGGCAGCTCGGGAAATCGCAGATAAACTCCAGCAGATAAAAAGTGAATATGGACCTGAAGCTTTGTACAATCACTATGCTTCAGGAGATGGCAATGAGGTTGGGGGAGCTGCTCAATGCTCAGGACGTCTTCTTAATTTGTTAGGCGGGCAAATGACCTACAGAAATGATTATAGCTGGCCATCATTAGAGCATACCAGTTGGTTTTTCTTTGGGCAAGATTTTTACTTTCCCCCGGGGAAATCACGGCAAGATGCTTTTAATAGTGACGCTGTTGTAGTCTGGAGTGGTAATTATGCTGAAAGTATATGGGGTACTAACACAGGTTGGTATTTGCAACAACTTAATGAAATGGTAGGGGAAGTAATAGTTGTTGATAGTAGATATTCAAAGACAGCTGCAACTCAGGCTACCAAGTACATCTGTCCGGTTCCCGGAGCAGATGCAGCTGTAATAGCTGCCATTATTCATGAGCTGATTTGTCGCACATGGGATGAAAATGGCAATAAGATAGGTAATGCACTTGATGAGGAATTTATCCTTAAATATACTCATGGCTTTTTTGATGATGCTGCTTATGATAATTTAGGTCTAGAAAATTATAAAACTTATCATAGTGATGTTGACAGAACAAAATATAAAGTCCCCAATGGAGCCTCGATGAGTGCGATGATAATGGGGTCTGATGATAGGTTAGTTAAAGCAGGCCTTAATGGAGCCACTTCGGTTTATCCCGATAAAATAGGCTATAATAATTACAATCCACAGGATCCAAACGATCCTCTTAAGGATGCTCTTGTCCCAATCTATGGTAAGGACCCCAAGACACCAGAGTGGGCAGAAGAAATTTCAGGTGTATCTGCCTCTGATATTAGAAACCTTGCAACTACATTTGCTACCAAGAAAGTTACTTTATGGTTAGGTGGGGGATTTCAGAGACAATCTGAGGGTGAACAGGGACCGTTAAGCTGCTATGCTTTAGGGGTAATCACTAAAAATTTTGGGCAACCTGGCAGACACGTTGGTGTATATACAGACAGACTGCCGGTGTCTTTCGCACTGAGTATGCCCACCGGCGAAAACTCTGTAGCACTTAACCTTTATGATACTACAAAGCTTACCGCTCCCAACTATACACCTTTTATAACAAGGAATACTTTTCCTGTCTTTATGTGGCCGGATATAGCAAAGTATGGTGGTACAGGAAAATCCATGTGGAATGATGGTCAGACAAAACGTATGCCTACTAAAATGAAAGCACTTATGAACTTTGGAGGTAATTGTCTTGTAAACCAGTGCGGAGATTATAATACAGTCTCAGAGATTATAAAAGATAAGAATAACATAGAACTTATTGTTAATTCAGATCAGTTTATGACACCTTCTGCAAAATTTTCTGATTATATACTTCCTGCAGCAACGGCTTTTGAAAAAGAGGGCGCATGTTCCGGTTGGCTTGCAGGTGACGCACTAATTTGCATGAACAAAGCTGTAGAGCCCCAAGGTGAAGCTAAGGCTGATTATGATATTGCTTCACTTATTGCTGATAAAATGGGGCTAAAAAGCGAATTTACTGAAGGTAAAACAGTTGATGATTGGAGACGAGAATCAATTGAAGGTCTGTTTGGGGCGTATGGTATACAAATGTCATATGAAGAGTGGAAGGAAAAAGGTGTATTTAGTTTTGATGAAACAGTTGGTACAACAGATCCTTTAGCAAAATTTAGAGCAAATCCCCAATCAAATCCACTTTTGACGCCCACCGGCAAGCTTGAGATATATAGCCAGGCTATGGTGGAAGATTATGAAGCAAGAGGATACAATAATGATGACAACAGAATACCAACACTGAGCGGTCCTCTACATGATGATAAAACTACTGGTAAATTTGTCTATGCAATACCGATGTTTATCCCTATATTGGAAGGTATATTTGCAAACGGCAATCATCCGGACCCTCAAAAGATTAATGATGAATTCCCACTGACACTCAATGGCTGGCATGTGATGTATAGGTCACACTCAACACATAACAATAATGCATACTTAAATGAACTTTTCAAAAGAAATCTGAAGGGCAAAGAAGCCTTTCTTGATTACAGCAATAGAAAAGTTGGCAACGTTTGGGATGAGGGCGTATATGAGCCTATATGGATTAATCCGTCTGATGCAAACAGATATAAAGTTAATACAGGGGATAGAGTTGTTGTAACTAGCCCAAGGGGTAGTATCTATGCTTCAGTTGTGGTTACTGAAAGAGTTAGAACAGGCATTGTAGCCATAGGACAAGGCGGCTGGGCCAATGGAGACAATGCAAACGGTATGCCTGATATAGGAGGAGCTATCAATGTTCTGACTAAGCTTAGACCGTCACGTATAGGTCAAGGTATGACTTTAGGTGCTGATACCAGGGTCAATATCAAGAAAGCGTAAATAATTAGAGGAGGAAAAAATGGCTAATAAACAGATGGCATTTTATTTTGATCAGAATAGATGCATGGGCTGCAACGCATGTGTTGTATCTTGCAAAGACTGGAATGATGTTAACCCCGGACCTGCGGACTGGCGTCGACTTACTGTGGAAGAATCTGGGACATTTCCTAATGTAAGTGTTTTTAATCTCGTTATGTCATGTAATCACTGTACAAATCCAGCCTGTGTGGAAGCGTGCCCGGTGGGAGCTATCTTTAAAAGGGACGAAGACGGAATTGTGATAGTTGACAGGGATGTATGCCAGGATTTGAGATCATGTGTAGCAAAATGTCCTTTTGGTGCGCCTCAATTCGGAAACGATCAGAGTGAGCCTAATAAGAAAGCCAGCTGGGCAGTTAATCACCCTATGCAAAAATGCACCTTTTGCTGGGACAGGCTTGATGAAGGCAAAGCACCGTCATGTGTGGCATCGTGCCCCCAAAGAGCTCTTGATTACGGAACGGTAGATGAACTTTACGATAAATATCCTACAGCTCAAAAGACTGTGGTAGGTTTCCCTGATTCATCTACTGCACCTGATGGTACACCATTGGATAAAGATACATTACCCAATATTTTATTTAAACCTAAACAATATTAATTAAAGTGAGCAGGCTTTATGCCTGCTCATAAATATATACAACAACAATGTAATGTATTTAATATTGCCAAACGGTTGTTAATGAAAAGGCAATTGGTGCATTTACACTTAACTTTTTTGGTTTTATCTTTCTGTAGGTTGCCAGCAGTGCATGATTCTATACGTATGGAAGTATGGCCTGCTGGCAAATTTTTAAAAAGAAAGAGCGAAGGAATCATTGCATATGATTATTTTAAATGCATTTTATGTTTTGAATTTACAAATTAACAAAATGAGTACTTCAGGTACTAAAAGAAGATTTTATAGAAGGATAATATGCTTATTAATTTAGATACTAAAAATATTACAAAAATTAATGACAGGCAGTTTTTTGAAGAAGCACTAATATATTTGAAGCCTTATCAACAGTTAATAAACGATATAAATTCATTAGGTCTTGATATTGCAGATGACAATGAAGAATTAACGGCAAAAAAAAGAACTCTGATCGATTCTCTGAAGCAAAAGGGAGCTAAATTCAGGAATGATAATAAAAGCATTTATATCAATTATTTATCAAAAGCCTGCTGGGAATGTAAAAAGGGTGACAGGTCAATAACTTATTTTTATTCATTAGCGTGTAATAGAGATTGTTACTTTTGTAGCAACAAAAACCAGGAGAATTATGATTATTACGTACACAACCAGAGAGATATAATATCAGAACTGGATAAAATAAAAGATCCTGAAACGTTAAAAGCTGTGGCAGTGACGGGTGGTGAGCCATTGTTAGATACAGAAAAATTATTCCACATACTTTCCTCTGTAAAGACTAAATGCCCAATGGCTCACACCCGTCTTTATACAAATGGAGATTTAATAAATTACAATATTTTGGAAAATTTGCAAAGGAATAACTTAGATGAAATAAGGTTTAGCATTAAGCCGGATGAAAACGGTAAATTAGATGAAAGTACAATTCAGAAAATTATTATAGCAAAAAATTATATTTCTGAAGTTGTTGTAGAAATGCCGGTTATACCTGGCTCTCTAAACGAGATGAAGAAATTATTAAATGTTCTGAATGAGAATGAAATAACAGGTGTTAATTTGCTTGAGTTTCTTTTTCCCTGGGTTAATTCCAAGGAATACACAAAAAGAGGCTTCAAAATTAAGAACAAGCCTTACGAAATCCTTTATTCTTATACATATGCGGGTGGACTTCCTATAAGTGGCAGTGAAGAAGAATGCCTGGAGTTGTTGTTGCATGGACTGGAGAATGATTATTCCATTGGTTTGCATTATTGTTCATTGGAGAATAAACTGACCTCGCAAATTTATAGTCAAAACTCTGGTATCAAAACGCTTCCTTATGAAATTTTTTCAGACAAAGATTTTTTTATAAAAACAGCTAAGGTCTACGGCAAAAATGCAAAGACAGCTAAGAAAACTTTTGATAAATGCCAGGAAGATATCTTTTATAACTATGATCCGGAATTAGGTGTAATTGAGTTTAATCCTAAAGATATTGAAAAGCTACAACATAATATAGAGGTAGCAATAAGCTATAATATTGTAGAACAGCAATCAAATCAAAAAGTATTAAAAGAAATAAAACTGGATTTAACATATCCGGAAATTTTTGAATTTCAAAAAGACATTTGAGGAGTATGTGCTATGAATCATAGTGAAATAAACAGAGGCAGAAACGTAATTTATAATTTTTTATCAAAAAGCTTATGGGATATACCTGATTCAAATTATATGAGCATGTTTGAAGATTTGCATTTGTATATCTTTGAGTTGCTTAACAACAGTGATAATGAGGATCTTAGGAGGGCCGGGGAAACAATTATGATATTTCGAAAAGACAACATGCTTCAGGAAGAAAAGAGCCAAGATGAAGTGATACTTGACCTATCGAAGGAATATACCAGACTGTTTTATCTGGGAGTACACAGTGTCCCGGTCTGTGAATCCGCGTATTTGTCCCCGATGAAAGCCTATATGCAGGAACCCTGGGAGGAAGTAAAAAAAGTTTACGCAGAGAATAAGTTTATGCCCGAGAATAAAGGGAACAAGCCGGAAGATCATATTTCCTTTGAATTGCTTTTCATGAGCTTTCTGTCCCAAAAGGCATCGATAGAAGCGGAGCAAAACGAGTATAGTGAGCTGACATATATTTATCAAAAACAGCAGACTTTTATGGAAGAACATTTGTTGAAATGGGTCGATGAGCTGTGTGAAAAAATTCTCAGTATTTGTGTCAAAGAGAATTCTCTTTATGCCGGGATAGCGCTGTTTCTGAGAGGCTATCTGCATGAAGATTATAAGTTTTTAAGGGACATGACCTTATAGGTTAAAAATGCGTACAGCATACAAAGCACTGGAAAATTTAAATAAAAATCTAAATGTGGTAAACCATTCCTGTCTGAATTTCAGGCACAAAAACAGCCGCTGTGACATATGTATGTCACAGTGTCCGTCCGGAGCTATAAACATAACCTCCTACAGAAAAAAAATTACTATAGATTGGGAAAAGTGTTTAGGGTGCTTTGGTTGTACATCAGTTTGCCCCACTGAGGTTTTCTGGCCAAAAACTGGAGAAATAAAAAATTTTATTGAGAGTGCTTTTAATTACTTAAAAAATTGTAACCATTTGCGTGTAGCATGCTACAACAGCAAAAAAATTATTGACGTGGATGGAGCTCTTTATATTCCTTCAATGCTAATGATAAGTCATGTTTATTTATTAATGTTTACATATAAGTCTATGAAAAGAATAGATTTTATCTGTGGTAATTGCGGGGATTGCGATATATCTAAATGTAAAAATCATTTAAATGTTGAAATAGAAGCGCTAAAAAATATATTGCTATTGCTTGGTAGAGATATGCCAATAATTGGCATATCTAAAGCCGAGGATTACAAAGAATTTGAACATACAAATCACAAGCCGTTAAAGGATAATACTTTTATTACTAGAAGAGAAATGTTTGGCCTGCTTAAAAGGAGAGCAAAAGACAGCTTAAGCTCATCTTTTAGCATGCTACAAAATAATGATGACCAAAAGATGGTTATTGCTGAAAACTACAGGTTGCCCAAGAAAAGACAATTGCTCTTGGATTTGCTGGAAAGAGTAGATAAAAGAAATCCTACTAAATTGGAAAGAAAAGCAGATTTATCTATCTTGGGTTTTGCAGAAATTGTAATAGATGCTGAAAAGTGTACAAAATGTAAAGTGTGTACAAAAATATGCCCAACCGGAGCACTTGTTACAAAATGCAATGAAAAAGATGACAGCCAAATATTTTTCATATCTGCATATTGTGTTAATTGTGGTCTATGTGAAATTTCATGCTTAAATAATGCAATTTCAAAAACTGAAGTGGTTGATATAAAAAATATCGCTAATCAACATAGACTAACTTTGAAATCATAGTTAATCTCCGAAATTGATATTGTTCAGGAAGCCCCTACATCACTCCGAAAAAATGTGATTGCCTGTTGGAGACCTTTTATCTGTTTAAAAGTTTTTTTGCTGTATGCCAGTCTTTTACACTTTCTTCGTTATTTTTTAGTCTGTTCTCAGTCTCAGTAAGAGCTTTTTTGTGCCAATTCGGGGACGATAAATTTTCTTCGTTTTTCGATAGGTCTTCCCAAATTGCTTCCATCAATCTGATTTTTTCATCTTTCGAAAACTCTTCTAAGTTAATATTTTTTTGCATTATGCTTACCTTTTCTTTTTAATATAATATAGCATCCAGATCAAATTGTGTCAAAGCTATGTGTATAAAAGTATGATAAAGCAACAATTATTCTGTAAACTCATGTAGCACTGGCCGAAGGCCGGTAAATATGTGGAACACATTATTTCTCCAAATCAGTATAGATCCTATTTGTTTACCATTCATAACTAATCTTAAAAACAATGGCTGTTATAAGCCTCAATAAAGACTCCGTATTTGGAAAAATGATCGTATTCTCTTATTTTTTGAAGTTTAGCTTTTATCAAGAAATACGCCCTGTGAAATAGTCCACAAATTTTTAGTTTTCATCATAGCTTTTATCGATCAATGCTTTTGCTTTTTCAAAGTCGGCTTTATTTTTGATTATAACTTCTAACTCTCCTGTACCAAAATGACCAACTTCTCGGACATCTCTTGTGAAGCCATCTTCTAAATTTATACTATCAGGATTGATTTTAAGATAAATGGTTAAGCACCCTTTGGATGGGTGAGCTTCCAAGCAAGCAAAATTTCTCAGCCTTTTATATGCAATGTAATATTTTAGGAATTTTTCCTGAACGTCATCTCCCAATGCTTTTGCGTAAGCTCGAAATTCTTCAAACAAATCCAATAATTCTCCATTAAGTTTGTTTGCGCTTTCGGTAACGGTTGTATATTTTTTTACGGCATCTGTTTTGGGCTTACTCTCTGCCATTACAGAATTAACCAACTCAAGCAACAATAAATCACCATCAAAATATTTGTATCTTATCAATTCAATATTTCTGTTCATTACTTGCACTGCGTGTTCATCATATTTGGTAAAATCACCAGCAATGCAAATCAGCCTGGGCATTGACCAATCTATTTTATTGCGTTCTCCTGCGCCAAATTTGTCCTGAACTAATAACTCATACTCGGCTTTATGATCCAACAGCCAATCCAAATAAAATAACCCCTGATTAATAACATTTTCATTTGAAGACCTCTTATATTCTATGATCACAGGATTGCCGTTTTCATCTAATCCTAATGTGTCAATTCTTCCTCTGAATTTCACACCAGTTGAGTATTCACTGTATAAAAAATGAATTCCTAAAATGTCATATAAATTTCTCTCTATCATGTTTTGCAAAGATTTCTCCAAAGCCATACCGGATCCACTTAATTCAACAACTTTTTCGTCACTGACTTTAAATAATTTGACATCTGACATACAATCCCTCCGGTTTTAACGATTTCAAACAACAAATTTAATAATTATTAGACGACATCAGTTTTATGCATTTTTAGAGTTGTTCCATGGGGCTGAAAGCACTTCATTAATATCCTCGGTTTTTAAAACCTTTTCACATGACTCCCAGTCTATATGTTTCACTTTATTATACCGTTCATCGAATGGATGTGATGGTAATACCTCATTAATAATCTGTTTTGCTTTTTCTATCTCCCCATAAGCCACATTAATCCATACTTCTTCCAAAACATCCGGCAACTGGCCGAATATATCATAAATGTCTTTTAACCTGTCCGATAAAATATCATGAACTCTGTCTTCAATAGAATCTTTATATCTCAAATTCAAAATCTTCACTTCATCCCTTTCCTGGCCAATTCTCTGGATTCTTCCCTTTCTCTGTTCGAGTCTTGTGGGGTTCCAAGGCAAGTCAAGATTTATCAAAGTGCCTAATTTTTGCAGGTTTAATCCTTCACTCGCAGCATCCGTGCCAATAAGCAGTTTTATTTCCATCTTCCCTACTAATTCTTTAATTTCCTCTCTATCTTTCCTTTCGAATTTTCCATTTTTAAACACACCAGACCTGCCACCACCCACATAAAATCCGATAACCTGATCGTCAAAAACCTCTTCTGACAATCTTTGGGCAAACCAGTAGGATGTGTCATAATACTGTGAAAAAATGATGCAACCATCATTTATCCAATGTTCATCTTTCAGATATTCTTTTACGACTCTAAATTTGGGATCATGATCATTATTTTTCCTCATAGCTTCTAAACACGTATTCAAACACAGCCTTTCTTCTTTTGTTAAATTCAAAAATTCAGAAATTTCATTTTCACGCAGATCGTCATTTTCTTCAAAAAGTTCCTTATCTCTTCTTATCATAGATTCAATTGTCTTAAACCCTGCCACTGCAGAACTGCCAAATCTCTTAAGTAAGATTGTCTTGAAAAATCCGCTGCCCTTTATTCTTTGCCCCAGTAAATGACAGAATTTTTCAGCGTTTTCATAAGCCACAGAAAAGTAATGAGGCATCTGAAGTGCTTCTTCCTCGTTTTCGCCAAACAATTTTACACTGATAGGCTTCATATATGGTTCCCCGGTCTCAGGATCGATTGTATCTTCTAAAAAGTCCCGTGTTCTTCTTACAATAAATCGAATAAACGGATTATGTTCTCTGCTGAAATTTTTCTTAATAAAATTATAGTTTGTTTTGTGTACCCCTGTTATTTTGTCAAAGAATTCGCCTTTTATCACTGAAACAGAATCATCCACCTGAAAACATGTTTTTCTCAGCAGTCTGAAATATCTGCTTTCATCAGATTCTGGAAAAGGATTTCTTATCCACTCCCAATGATCCAGGTTATTTATATCCTCTTTGCCGGATACGATATCTAATGTTGTTTCCGGGTCTGTTCTCCATTTACTCCATTTATTACCCATTACATGGTACGTGTTCAAAGATAAAGTGTTTAAAAGATCCCATCCTTCAATCGGGTGAATTTGTATCGGTGTAGCGGTTGCCAATAATAAACTTTTTGTGCTTAAAGCGATTTGCCTGATAAATTTCATTAAATTGTTATATTCCGGTTTTTTATCAAGCTTATTAGGTTTAATTTTCCTTCTTCGTGCCCTGTGTGCTTCATCAACAATAACACACTCGTATTTTACATCTAATAAATGATCAACAACATCAGAATTTAGGGTAATAAGTCCCTGAGATACTATACCCATTAATCTTGGACATTTTTTAATGTCCGCAGGTGAAACAGAAGGGTGAAGTATTCCCTGTTCATCATACCAGCCTTTTCCAGTCCACACCGCTGATGGTATAGCAAGTTTTTCTTTTAGTTCTGTCTGCCACTGATAAATCAAAGGTTTTGGGACTATTATCAATACAGGCTTATTCCCGTAAAGTGCCATAAGCATAGCCGCAGTTGCAAGCTGAATAGTTTTACCCAAACCAACCTGATCCCCCAGCACAAAGCGTGCACCTTTCAGTTTGTGAAATTTAAATGCTTTTTCTATAAAATATTTTTGATGGGGCATAAGGCCGTATTCCTGACGATAGACAGGCGTTTCAATAACAGGAGATTCCGGTTTATCATCTGTCTCACGCCAATTTTCCAGCTTTATAACCTGTCTTTTTGAAATCCTGATAATATCCTGGATTACAAAATCGCTTAACTCTAAAGCAAATTTACTGTCCCATAATGCGTCAAACTCTTCCTGAAGCCATTTTATTCCTTCATCTGAATCATCTTCCCATAATATTTCATAATTTGTTTTCCAGGCTGTATAGCTTTCATTTACACTGCCCATAAAGCAAATTTTACTTCCATTTTCATAGGTTATGATACCTGCTTTACCGTGAATTAAACCGAAAGCCTGATTAGGCAACACTTTAATCTGTAGTTTTTTTGATAATAATAAGCGGGCAAGATGTTCATAACGGGATTTAGCCTTTTCATTAAAATGGAGTTCATCATTTTTTGACCATGAAATTCTTTGTGCTTGAAGTGCTGATTTTACTCCATGATAATCTTTGATATCAATGTCTGAATTGCAAACTATCCTTACAGTGTTACTCACTTTTTCAAGCTTCTCACCGGCTACTTCAAGCAAACTTACACTGAAATAACCGGCTATCCTGTCATATGAAGCAGCACCTTCAAGCTTGGAATTTATAAATGTTTCATCAATATTTTCTCTTCTGGAAGAATATCGTCTAATCATCCTCTGTCATTAAATATCAAACCTTTTAAAATTGCTGCAGATTCCGCATCTGCCTCCCAATGGGTCATGTGATTATAATTTTTTGTTTTCACAAGGTAATCAAGTATTTCCATAATAATTTTACGGACACCCCAGTAATCATCAAGTTCGGATTTTAGCCAATTTAGTCCGTTTTGGGACTGTTCTGAACTTGTCACCTGATGTATAGCAAAGAGTGTATTCCTTAGTACAGATTTTCCAAACTCATCATCACTCATCATAGACCTTTTAAATTCTGTTGGTGTTTTTAACCTTACCAGATTTGCCTGCGTTGACGCGTACATCTGAGTATAGTTTCTTACGGCAAAGCCTTTGGCCAGTTCCTGAAATGCACCTGCACGTGCTTCCTTATTCATCTCCAGTTCCAAACCTTTCAGATAAAACCTTTCAACAGGTAAAAGCTTTTTCCAAACATCCTCTTTTATACCCTGAGGGATAAGATAATTGCACGCTATCTCCACAGCTTTATCTATCATTTCCTCAAAGTCTGATTTTTCACCTCTTGCACATTCTCTAAACAGTTCATTTCTTATATCTTTTCCCTCTATATCTTCATACTTGGTAAGCACCCTCAGTGCCGCAGCGTATGCAGCAAGCTGATAGTCGGTATCTGTAAAGTTAGGATCACTCTCATCATCTAAATCAAGCATATGATCCAACTGTTCTTTTACCTCATCCTCTATTTCCAAATAAATTTCATCCATAAAAGCTGAATCATCTTCAAGTCTTTTTCTTAGTACAAGCAATACAGTCCCCTGCACGTAGTTGCCTTTTTTTAACCCCGAAGTGGTTTCTGTTCCAATAGTCCAGGCAGCTGTCACTTTTAATCCTGCTGCCCACAATATCATAGCAAGATCCGCCCATACGGAAGCATCCTGATGGGTAAACATAACCAGCTGCAATCCGTTATCCGGCATATTGTTTTTCAAATTAGTATATATATCCACCATCGACCGTTTAAAATCATTCCCCGTCCCCTTTACAGCCAAAGCTTTCTTAGTATCGGTATACCAATCCGGAAATAATTCCGGCAGATGCTTTTCATACCAAGCAAGAAAAAACTCCGTAAGTTCATGGTAATTTATTGCATCTGCATAAGGAGGGTCTGTAATCCATAAATCTGAAAACATATTTATTGATCTGGCATCAATAGATTTTATATCATTATTGTTTGTATTAACTTTAATTGAAGGTACATTAAAAACAACAAATTGTTTCAAACTCAATAAGCCTCTTGAAGACATATTATACATCGTATTAAAAGCTTGATTGCTAAAAGTTTGTTTTGCAATGTTGGTAGATGTATCCCATGTTGTTAGTAAACTATCAAAATTGTTAACCTTGCCTAATCCAATAAGATTCCCTGTTTTATTAGAATTTAATAAAAGTAAACCGTGGTTCAACAACTGCCTCGGATTAAACAAATGGTGCCAGTGTGTCCAGCCTCTATTTCTAATCGGTTCCTGCGTTTTAACACCCTCAGGATCAATTCTTTTTGAAGGGATATACCCTTTTTCCTGCCAGTCGTGGAACCTTTCTTTTAGAAGGTTCAGTACTTTTGCTTCCCTCAGCAGATCATTTTCATCCGGGGCTACATAGTGCCTCTTACCATCCTCATCCACATATCTTATACAGTACAGCCTTTCCTGAAATACATCATCCGGTCTGGGAACTATATCATCATTTTCCCACATTCTAAGCCCGTAAATTCTCTTACCCTGTGAATCAACTCTATCCCCGCGTATAGTGCTGATGTTTATTTCCTCACCTGTAATGGGGTCTTTAAGGCAGTTGTTCCCAACAGTACCGTTTTTAGCATTTTTAAAAGTAGAATCATCTGCATTTTCAATAATTTCTATATCAAACCTTTTATTTTCATGGTCAGGTATCAGTCTTGCCACCACTTTATACTTTTCACTTATTACCCAACTTGGGGCAAGAGGTACCATATATCCGCTGGACGGGCTTTTTGTCTCTATACAGTACAAATATGCATCCGCCCTCCAGCCCTTTTCATTATGTTCTATGCCCCATTCCGTAATCTGTTCATCAGCTTTTTTAAATGCTTCTTCCTGGGCTTTTTTTACCTGCTTTTGTACCTCTTCACCGCCGCCTACAATATTTATCGAGGCCCATGTTAAAAGTGCAGCTACAGGATTTAAATCACTCCCGTAAGCTTCGCAACCAAGACGTGCAGCTTCAAATGGAATGGAACCACCACCGCAAAAACAATCCCCCACCTTTGGAATATGACCGAATCTTTTCATTCCCAATTCCTGGATTAATTCCTGCAAGTTAGTGGCGGATGTACTAAGGTGTTCATTTATTTCTCTCCAGGATTCTTTTGATGGGCCTTCTATTTCTTCCGGGCGGTAGCAGTATGTCAGCTTTTTATTATAAGGCATTTTATCAAAAGCCAGCCTTTGGGCTTTTAGCTTCTCTTCGTTTGTAAGGTTTGTTTTCCATATATATTTGTTATTACTTAATTCCAGATATTTCATCTTTTGTGACGGAGTCAAATATTCAGCAATATCTTTAGGTGTTAACGATTTCTTTTTCCTCTGCCACAAGCCGTCATCGTCCATTGTGAGGATTTTAAGATAAATCTCCCTGTCTCTGACCGGGTTATCCGATGCTGGCATCAAAAGTCCTACTATGGCTGCCCTCGCCAATATGAGAGGCTTTCTGCCCCACCATTTACCGAGACTCGTTAAAGTCTGGCTTGCACCTGCTTTTCTTTCTTTGTAGGATTCATTACTGAGTTTTGAGACAGGAAGTTGTTCTTCAATAAATACTTTATCCATAAACCCCCCATAGTTAAATATTGCAGCTAAATGTAAATATTATTAAAAGATTTTTTCTTCATTAAAATCGGATAACAGCCTCTCAATATCACTGCTATTTGACCTCAGAGACCAATCCGTAATAGGATTCTCGGTGAGTGCATATCTGACTGCTTTTCTCCAGCCTTTATCTTTACCGAGTATAGCATCACCGGATGATGCATTTGTCATCATATAAAGCCACCATCGTTCTTCCGGTGCAAGCCCAAGCCAGTTTCTTACAGCCGTTAAGATTAATGCCGGGTCCGTATCCTCTATAGCCCAGCACAATAGTGTCAGTTCTTTTCCGAATGTCTTATTTATAGATACTTGCCCTTTTTTCTTCCATGCGCCAGTTTTTATTTCCAGTTTCCTGAGTCTCCTGTTAAACTCAGCCTTTACATCATTTTCTATCTTTTCCCATTTTAAGCGTGTTATTATACTTTTTAAAGCAACATTCGTTCCTTTCATTGGATATGGATTTAAACCGGATTGGACATCACTAAAACTGAAGTCAAATATCTCCGTAATAAATACTTCAGCTTCTTTCTTTTGAGACTGAGGGATGGTCACCACAAAAAAGTGGTCATCATATTGTTCAGCGACTCCAAAACCGGTGTACTTCTTTCTACTCATTGAATTATTTCCTCTTGTTTCGGTTTTTCTTTAATCTCAGAAAACCAGTCTAACAGATCCTGCCCCTTTTCAAAAGCCAGTATTTCAACATTCAGCCTTAATTGGCTTCCCCCACTTTCAGATAAAGGTTTTTGAAGCATCTCTCTAATTTTATCCAAATCATCACCTGATATCGGATAATCTTCAGATGCAGTATAAAGTATTTGTTGTTTATTGTCATTTGCATCCACATCAAGACTTACACTATAAGCTTTCGCATTATACTTTTTCATTCTTTCAAGGAAATCGTAAAATTTCCTGGCCGTTAAATTGTGATAGGGAACTTTCCATTGCAAAGGCTTTGAAGGATCAACTTCAAATTTATCTATATCTTTTGGGACTGAAATCTGCAAAAGATTGGAATATATGTTTTCATATTTTGCAATGGCCAGCAATATATTACAATTATCAGGTATTGTAATGTGGCCATCATATTTAGCCCCATGAACTTTAGGGTCAGATCCGTCAGTTGTATAATATATATCACCTCTGGGAATAGCTTTTAAATCAATTTTTCTACTGCCGTCACTTCCCAAGTAAATTTGTGAATGTTTAAGGGTAACTTTATTATGCCATTCTTCTATATCTCCCGTTTTATGTTCTCCTGAGCTGTCTACACACATGACTTTAATGTGCATAGCATCTTTTTTCAATGTATAATAACCTGCCTTAAAATCACTCAGCTGATGTGAAGCGGTAGTGGGTTCACTTCCCCCGTATTCTACGTAAACCTTATCACCATTTATAGGAAAAATCTGCAGTTTGACTTCACCCGTTTCATCATCACGTTCTACCTCTTTGATTCGGACATAAGTAGATGGTGGAGGGAAAGGTCCTTTTTCAATAAGTCCGCCGTCATCTATCCATTTGCCGGTTTCTACCGCATATTTCCTGATTTCATCCAGAAGTCCGGGTTTGTGAAACTGCCACTCTGTATTTGTAGCTGCACGTCTTTTTATTTCATGCCACGATGTTTGTTTAGCATTGCCAAAAAGTCGTTGTTCAGCTTTTCGAGTAAAGGTTTCAAGATCAATATCATCTTCCATTTTGTGTACCCGTATCAATGTTTTTTTAATCAACTCTTCACCATTAAAATGGTTATCTGTGAAGGTAAGGTTAATATCTGTAGAACGTAAGCCTTTTTTGGTAGGATAAATGACTTGAGTGAATGTTTCCTGTAGTGAACTTCTCAGAGATAACACCACCTTGTCTTTTGTATTTTGAGCATTAACCCATTGAGGATCTTTCTGAGACACACGTTCCGTTTCCATACCACCTATAATTGAGTCGATTGCTTTTAGCATTCGGATATTGTCGTAGACAGTTTCCATGGTATTTTTATTGCCTGTCAAAAAAAATATCCTGTTTTTATACGTCTGGTCTTTATAAAATTCCACATGGTCTTTAGACAAATTTAGATCTTCATATTTGTCTTCAGCCGGTTCAGCAATAATCAACGAAACTTTATCTATTTCTATCTCTACTTCATCAAGACTTGGTAAAACATGTATTTTCTGATAACAGTCCTTCAACTGAGGTCTGAACAGGCTATCCAAAAATGTTTTTAATTCTTTTAAGGCAATTTCTTTTGTGTAACCTCTTTTCAAATCATGTACCTGTGCAGCCAGGTTTTTTACATTTTTGAACAAATATCTTTCATCCTGAGAAATATGCAAATACCAGGATCTTGTGGGTAGGTTTTCTATGATTTCAGACCTTACCCTTGAGATATCCCTTCCAGGAGCACATAAGTAAGAAGTGATCTCATCTATCCTTAGTCCCTGAGTTGCATTTGTAATATCAGATAAAGAAGACAAGTATATTAATTTTGCAACGTCCTGCGCATCGGTTCCTCCGTAAGTTTTATCAAGTTCTTCTGCAACAGCATTGCCGTTATTTGCAATGTCATGAACCATAGCTTCTTCTAAAGCGGGATTGATGCTTTTTACTTCGGTAAAAATTTCATCATTATTAAGATTAAAATCATAAGGATGTATTAGGTCTATCTTTTCTGCTTTTTTAGATTCATAAAGGTCACTGACAATAGTTCTCATTAGTCTAATCAATCCTCTGGTCTGCTGAAAACCGCTGTTCTCGCGGAAACGGCCGTATAAGTCTCTGATTGAAAAATGAAAAGGGTATGATTCCATTATTTGTGCTGCAAAAGACTCCGGAGAGGCGCTTGTGACATCCATTTCTTTCGCTTTTCTCACTGCATTGGAATATTCGTGGGCTATTTTTTCTATAACTTCATCATCTGGCAATTTTTCAAATAGTCTTATTTTAAGTATATCGTAAACTTCTGTACTGTTCTGTGCGACAGGTTCTATAGGATATGCGGAACGCTTTACTTCATCCTTTAAATCATTTAATACCGATTCAATTATATTCCTTCCACTTTGATAGTTGGCAGTAAGATCTGACAAGATGATGCAAACATTAGGCAGTCTGTTGGCAGCAATAAGAAGATTGGCAAGTGCTGTTTTAGAAACTCTTGCGAGATCTGAACTTCCAACAGTTATAGAAGATGCGTTATCCAGATAGGGTGGCAGTTCATCCAAAAAGATAATAACAGGGGCCCCTGCAAGTAAGTTACTCCATGCGCTTTCTCCCGGTGCTTTGAGTGGGGAATAATATTCGGAAAACATGTCTTTCTTACCAAGCTGTTCTGCAATACTGCCCCAAATGCCGTAAGGGGCATCAGACTCCCTGCCATTGAAACCAACAGCTTTTATAACTTCATCATACTCAGAAAAAGAAAAGTCTTTTAAAACTTTTTTACGTATTTCAGGATATTTGGCCAATAATCCCAGGGCAATCATATTATGTGTTTTACCGCCACCCATCGATTGGGTCAGTGAAAAAACACTGGCGCTGTCATTTTTGTTGGCAAACTTATCAAATACCTTTTCAATTAAGAGCCGCATCCCTTTGGTAACAAAGTTTTCCTCAAAAAACTTCTCGGCGTCTATGTCGTCATTTATAAGATCTGACAGGTCAAGTACAACGTCTCTTCTATCCTTGTCAAATATACTTTTCCTTGGCTTACAATGGGTTGCAATCGACATACAATTCCTCCAGAAAGTGTTAACTTTTTCTCAATTATTGTAACTGAATTGTTTAATAATTTCCAGTTTAATGGATGTTATTAATAAATCAATTACAGAATTAGCAATATTAACTTTCGAAATTTGTTAAATCTTCAATGCTTGAATAAATAGTAACTCCTGAAAAACAAGATAAATATTTGATAATGCTTGAGGAGCGCCAAGAAGCGCTGTATAAAAGAAACACAATCCAGCAGGTTGCAAAGTACCTGCGGGGGCAATTGCCAGTTGACCTTGAAGTCTGACCGGCAGTTTTTTTAAGAAAGACTGAAGCCCGGTGACAAAGGCTCTATAGAGTCGAGACGAGGTGTAGGCCGTAGCATGTAAGCGAACTCAGAATGGCCTGAGAAGTAACTGGCATATGCATCAGGTTGACTTTCCGGCGTAATATGAGATGGCATGCACTGAAGGATTTGCAGTGAACTTGGGAGGACTTGTGTGCAGGGTGGTGGTGTGTCGTTAACCGAATTAATCTGCATTTAAGTCTGAATATCTAACCGTAATAATTAGTCCAATTAAATAGAATTTTCATATTAAATTATCTAAAAATTGTATTATAAAGAATCATGAGAAAAGAGAAGAAGGCGGGCGGGTGCTACAACACCGATAACGCCCACCAATAACCAAACAATGTATCCAAATGATAATTTATTTTCCCGTTGAAACCAAGCAACTTTCTCACACTTACGAAGTGTGAGAAAGGGATCAAACCAATAACTCACAGTGAATCAACAAAATTATATAGTATTACTAATGAGTCACCGGGCGAAGTTCGTAAATGCGTCCATATTTTGTTGCTGATTTTAAATCTCCGTTACGAAGTGCGTCCCGGACATCGTCCAACTTATAAGCATCCTCGATGCTAAGATAAGGGGACCATCCTGTTTCATCCTCCATCAGCTTAACCTCTACTTCAGCAACATATTGCCCTTCATGGATATATTTAATTTTTTTCCGATATTTCATTTTTTTCGCCTCCGTAAAAAATTTTCATCCCAGCGCTTTGGATCTGGCCTGTAAGCCGTAACCAAAACAACGGGTTTGCCAGATTCTTTCGGAATGCCCCATACAACATGAACAGGATTACCAAATTTATCTTGCTGTAAAAGTAAGAGACATGGCCCTTTGGGATAATCAGTATATCTTTCAACAACTGCCCCGTTTATTACCCCATCAAGGAGTTCTCGAACTGATAGATTATCTTCAATCAGCTCATCATAGCCATGCTCTGATATCAGGACATCTCCAGCTTTTATAAGGCCTTGAACCTTAATGAAAAGCTCATCCACTCCATTTTCTCCAATTTAATCATTGTACGCAAGCAGTGCATAACAAATTACTATATAGTTCTGTACATCTTGTATAGGTGCAGTATAGCTTTACAATTAAATTATAGTCAAGTAGTAACATTCTCTGGCGTCACCCCATTTTTCGCAGCCTCATACCACAAGTAAACTTTTTTCTTTTCGCCATTGTAAGTTATTATAAAACTTAGATCCTTTTCATGAAGATATTCCAGTATAACTCTCGCATCATAACCCCTATCCATTACAAAAATACTTTTTAATGTATGTTTTATTTTTAAGTAACCCGAAATAGCTGTAAGGTTTAAGCTACTTGTTGAAAACATCGGGCATTATTGTATCCCGATGTTTCTGTTCCAAGCTTGCTTAAAAACAGATAGGGATCATTTCCAACAAATATTTTTGCGGAGGTCTTGAAATATATATTTATACTATTGATTTAAGCCTGTAAATCATCTACCTCCCTATTAAGGCTATTTATCTGACTTTGAAGTGAATTTTCAACTGAATTTATATAAGTATTAAGATTTTGGAGTCTATTTTCTGTTTTTATGTCTATTTGATATTCTTCAAAAGGTACGTTTCTTTGATATCATCTATTTATATTCACAGACAAAGTATTTCCAGCAGAATCACTGCCCTTTTGGCTCGGGACTGTTTTTTCTCTTTGTCCTAATAAGCTTTTGAATCATACGCATAAGTGATACCAGAACGCTTGTCTTTTTGGAATACAATAGCCATAAGCAACCTCCATCGTTATGCTACACACTAACACGTTGAAAAAGGCAAGGAAAAATATCGAAAAAAATAACATTTTTAATCATTTAGGCAAATTTATGAATGGCTGCTCGTTACAATTTGCGGGAATCTAGGTAACAAGCTTTTTGAAGCCAGGCAGTAGGGAGCATTGGACAAGTTGTTCAAGAAGCTGTCTAAGCTGGATTTGATAATATGAGTGTTACGAGACCAAAAGCCTGATTATCACCACCAATCTGGAATTCAGCAAATGGGTGAATATTTTTTACGATCAGGAGATGACCGCAGCTATGATTGACAGGCTGGTTCATCACAGTCATTTGCTGGTATTTCAGGGGGAAGTTGGCGAGTGAAAAATTCGCTTGTTAACAAAAAAAATCCTCACCGGGATAGGGAAAATTTTTTTTGCAAAAATAGGGAATTTCTACTTGCAAAAAACATTTTAAGAATAATCATTATAATCAAGCAAAGTTAGGTTAAAAATTATAAAATTAAATTTATAATGGGCGAAAAAAATGAATAACAGATATTTAATACCGATAAAGTATGGAAGAAAGCAATATCCTAACAATATAACTCCTAAAATACAGGAAATTGCTGGACATTTTGATATTGAAGTTATTCAGCCAACTATTTCATATTCACTGCATACAGAATATTCATATGGAAAACGAAATTTGACTTCTAATCTTATAAGAAATGGTCAATTTCAAAACATTGTAAGCTCACAAAAAAATGGTGTTCCTAAGCTTTGGTTTAATAAAAAATGGAGTTATGAGTTTAGTGATTTTATAAAAGCATTAGTTAGTACTAATGAGCCTCCAAAGATTATTGAAATTCACCCTCCATTTAATGATTACTGCAACTCAATGGAGATATTTGTCGAAACTTATAAAATATTTGAAGATAGAATATTAAAAATATTTCCAGAAACTGAAATACTTATTGAAAATAGATGTGGAACAATCTATAGCGGTGGAAAATTTTTATTATCAAGCAATGATGATATAGTAGAGCTATCAAAATTAATATCCGAATCTAAATTAAAATTAAGAGTTGTATTAGATCTCCCTCAATTGTTCACCGAACATGCTGTTTCAAGTTCTTTATCAAAAGTTTTGATTAAAGATATTTTAAATCCAATTAAAGATTGTAAGGATTTTATTGCTGGAATACATATTTGGGGGAAAAGAAGAAATGAAAATGGTAGATTAGTAGCACATCAAGGAGATTTAAACACTTATTTTAACAATGATATGAATTTAAAAACAACATTCTTAACAGAGATTTATAATTTATTGGATGATGCCAAGCCAAGATACTTTGTTCCTGAAGTAAATAGTACAAACGAGGATTTAAATTCAATTGTTAATGATTTTCAAAAGGCAGGATTTAAATTTATTTAACTTAGACTTTGTTTATCTTTTTTAATTGAATGTCAAGTAATCAGAAATATATGGAAAAAAGAATGACAATCTCTCGACTTCGCAAGTCGGGAATTTGAATAGGATTATGATTTTTTTGGCTCTAATGAAGAAATCATTTCTTCAAAAATTGCTATAAAATACTTGCGTCTAGCTTCCTCCGGAGTTTCCTCATTATATTTTAACTTTTTAAGTAGAGTAGGCCACTGGCTTCACATTGCTTATCCAGCTGCCCATCATCAATTCCGTACGTAATGTATAATTTACATGTCCACTTTTTCCTGGATTCCCGGAGTACTCATAACGATGCCGGAGGTTCCACACCGAGATCTCTGAATAGTTCCTGTTGTTTTTTGTAATCTCACCAAACCTTATTTCTTTCCCGGGTCGTTCAAAGCATTCTATGACGTCCAACTGATCCAGGACACCCTGAAGTGTATATTTGCCAAACAACTCCTTTTCCTGCATAGCCTTCTTAATATATGACAAAAATATTAATGCTATAAACTCCACAAACAGCTTGCCATCAAGAGATCTTTCCGATGATACTAATAGCCGGCGCAAATTTAAACGCTCCTTCAAATTACCAAAGGCTTTCTCCACTAAATCTTTGTTCCTGTATATATCAAGTGCCTTAACTTGGTCTTTGACCTCATTGCTGATTAATGCAAAGTATCCGTAATTCTTCTTAGCTTCATCAATTACATCCTGCCTTGCCTCTACTTTGACACCCTTTACAGGCGTCTTGTGAACGTTGAAATATTTTTCATAAAGTTTTGTGTTCTCAGCTCTTGTCTTGCCGCTCATAAGTTCCTTTTCAAGACTAAGCAAACGCCTCTTAAGCCTTTGTTCATCTTCCGCTGCCTTCTCACTATTAAAGTAAACATGTAAATACATCCTCCGTTTTTCTTTTATAGTATCACCTTTATAAGGGCGCTCTTGTGAATAATCCCATTTAATCGGGATACAAGTAGCAAACACTTCATGGCTTTCATTATAGTTTCTCCAGTCTCGCAAAGAATCCCTGACTGAATCCAAATGCTCTTTTACAAATAGGCAGATTTATGAACGGTTAGTCGTTATAATTTGCGGAAATCTAGTTTGCTAGAAGGAATTGAGAAAGTTTGTTACGAAAACGTTGAAGAATGCCCTTGGGGTCAAAGTTATAATAACTTTCCCAGCTAAGGACCCTTAAAATTCCCCACTTTATTTGATTTAATTTTTATTTGTAGTTAATTCCTTCATTCTGTTAATTTGCATTTTATGCAAGCAGGGCATATGATTTCTCGAAATTAATTCGCCTATCAAGTAAAGAAAAATAGCTGCCATTTTTCCAAATACAGACTCACTATTAAGGCTTGTTACAGCTATTGTTGCTAAGCTTAGTGATAAATGGGAAACAAATAGGGTCATATCAATTTGGAGAAATAATGTGTTCCGCATAATTTTACTGGTCTTCGACCGGTGCTACATGAATTTGCAGAAAATTTGTTGCTTTATCTGTTATAAGTGGTATTAATCCCAGTTATAATTAACCGATGCTTTTCGTTCGATACTGGCTCATTATAATTTAGACAAAAAATCAAACTCGATAAGAACTTAAGAAAGTTGATTTTAATTTGAAACAATATTTGGCTTTAACCACTGGTATAAATATGTCAAAAATACGAAAGGGGTTATCGGACACAATGATGGAAAAATAACAAATCAAATTAGTTTGGATGCAAAATATGCAACAGAAATTAAGGCTAAAACTCAGTCCTGTTTTATTTCCAGAAACTCCGGTAGCGGCCATTCCATATCGATGCAAAGTTTGCAAAGATTTCTAACAGTGATATTTGCTTCACCCTTGAGGAGTTTTTGGGCTGTATCTGAGTTAAGCAATTTGCTCAAAGTTACAGTATTATGCTTCTTTTTAAGCTCTTGAAGGTATTCATCTTTTAACATAATATCAATTTTCTGATTATTTTTCATAGTATCTTTTTATAACATTTCTCGGAAAATCGCAATCTTTTTCTTGACATTTTGCGGTTTTCCGCATATAATGTTGTGTATAAAATAAAGAAAAGGAGAAGAGTTATGAATGGATTTATTGCAAATTATCTGGATAATCAAAACAAAAATTGTGGGACGTTTTTTGTTGCAAATATTTTTACCCATGAGACAGAAGAAGGTTTTCCATATCAAAAACTGATTTTGTATAATGGCAGAGGCAAAACCATAGGATATTCTTTCAAAGAAAGCCAAAATGATAAGATATATAAGTATATAAAGATTAGCGGTAAGAAGTTTAAAAATGGAAATTCGGGAGTGATAAATATTAACATAAAAAATGCTGAAATAGTGGAGCCATCAATTGAGAATATCGGAAAAACATTAAACTTAAATATTGCAGAAAAAAAATATTTAAAAGAGATACATGGCTTTATAGATTTAATACAAGATGCAGAGTTGAAAATTTTTATGAGAAATGTCTTTACTGATTGGCGGACTCTTGTCAGTTTTACCAGAATTCCAGCATCATTAAAAAACCACGATTCTAAAAGAAACGGACTGATAAAACATACATTAGATGTAACCAAAATAGCCGATTTTCTTGCAAGAAATTTCTTTGCCAATATTGATGTAGATTTATGTATCGCAGGTGCATTGCTCCATGATATTGGAAAAACAAGAGTTTATCGTAAAGACTACAGAAAAGGTAAATACATTTATTCGAAGAAAGCTAATCTTCTTGGCCACAAATACTGCGGGATGAAACTAATAGATAAATTTCTTTGTGAATACTGCTACTTATGTGAAAATCAGCACTTAACGTTAGCAAATATTTTTTTAAATCAACATTCAGCGGATAAAGATGTAGCAGTAACTATTGAAGCCTATATTGTAAAGACTGCTGATGAAATGGTTGCCAGAATGAATTTAATATTACCAAGTGGCGAAATAAGAGAATACAATGAAAATCTGAAAAAATTTGTCATTGATACAAATTTACTGCTGAATTCTGAGAAGGATGTCGTAATCCAATAGTAATTCAACAGTTAGGACAAAATTTAATCATGGAGTGCTGGAGAATTTTCAGCATAATTTTAAGATTGTAGTGCTATACAGTGCAAAATTTAACATTTGATTTGACCCAACTTAATTGCTAAGATATACTAAAAGTATGAAATATATAATATAATAACTTGTTAGGATTTGAAATAGTGAGGTTATGAAATTAAGGTATTTTGTCTCAGAGGCATTAATAGAAATAGCTGAAGGAGTTAAAGATGCGCAATGCAGAACTTCTGGCATGAACCCACACACCCGGCATATCTATACTAAGTCTCAGGCAGGTGGGTCAAACTTGATACTCGGCTTGGATCACGACTATAACCCAATTCATATGGTTGATTTTGATGTGGCGGTTACTTCATCAGAAGGCACTGAAACAAAAGGCGGTATAGCTGTGGTTTCGGGATTTATCTTATTGAGTTCGCAAGGTAAATCCCAAGAAAACACACAGAGTATTTCGCGAATTAAATTCAAAGTTCCAGTTTGCCTGCCAGCCAGTGAAAGTTGATCAGAATACTAACCAGTTGTTGCAGTTAGTTCCGGGGCTAAAGGCCAACCACAGGACGGCCTTTTTTCCGCATCGCTGTAAAAGAAGTCGTCACTGAACCAAAGCGTTATAACAAAAGGAGGAATTATTATGAAGCCATCCAAAAAATTCTTGAGCGAGAAAAAGGAAAAGTGCGTGCCTTACGGAAGCGATGTCTCGGCCGGAAAATACCTCTGTGCCGATTGCGGTTATAAATACTCAAATCAATCTAAAACTTCTTTGCCTCCATGTCCAAACTATGACGATAAGAGCCATACGAAGAAATGTTGGAAGATCGTGTCTGGGCAGGGTGATGCCCCAGAAGACCCATATCCAAATCAATAGTCATAACAAGTGGGTGAATCAGACTGGTACTATGCTCCGCTTCGTCCGGGCAGCTTACCCAAGTCGTTGGGCATCAGGAGGACACAGTGCACCAGTTACTTGCCAACGCAACATTTCGAATAGAGTGCAGCAGCAGTTTGGGCTCTGGTTTCAGCTTCATCGAGGGAGATGTGATTGTCACGAACAATCACGTGATTGCTCCGTACCATTCCAATGGACAGAACATTGAGGCGGTTACGGAAGACGGTCAGCGGATACCTACCGAACTTATAGCGCACTCTCCTGAGAATCAATTTGATTTCGCCATCCTTCGGGCGAAATCTCCCCTTCCTGGCGGAAGGGATGTCCTCAAACCAGCCTCCAATCACTCGAAGGCAAGGGGAACAAAGGTTGTTTTCTCCGGCTTCCCTCATGGAATCCATGACCTTTTGACTCATGAAGCAGTTATTTCTGGTCCCGCAGCCCCTCACGCGTTCTATATCGATGGCTCCGTCAACGGCGGAAACTCAGGTGGCCCAATTATCGATTCTGTTTCCGGAGAAGTCATCGGTATTGTCACTCAGCGGCGGTTTCTTGGCGGAGCTCAGCTCAATGATTTAAGGCAACAAATCCATCAGATTCTACAGCACTGTCAGGACATAGCAAGTCGAGGGTCTGTCCAAATTTTGGGTATTAACTTCGGTAATTTCGTGCATATGATGGGGCAAGGCTTTTCAATTATGGATCAAATAATACGGGCCAATGCCAATTCAGGCATTGGAATTGGTTTTGGGATTGAGCAAGTTCAACAGGAATGCTCTCATTTTGGTATCAGTAGTTGATGCCCAACAAGGTGTTGCAGGGTAATGCCCGGCCGCTTCGCTCGCCTACCATAGCTAAACGCGAGTGTTAAAAACTGGGATTAAAGATGCTTTCAGAAGTGAAACAGTTATTGCAAAATTGGAAAAAAGAGAATTTGATAGAGATAAAAAAATCTGTAATAAATTTTTATTTGGCCTTGAATTATAAAATTGGTGCCATAAATTATCAGTAGTTTCTACTTTCAGAGAAAAATCAATCATGAAGATTCGTCCAAATTCAGAGATTAATCAATCTATAATAGATTGATTAACAGCGAAGCTGACCAAGCAGAATAATCAAGAACAATACCACAGATGTGTATTTTGCGTTCACCTTTTTCACAAGGTGAATGCAAAATACGACACAAACTCTCAATAGCCTGTCTAAACAGGATCTGAAACCATTCAAAATTTACAGAAAAAACAGAAAATCAGAAAATTCACAGTTATATCATTGCAAATTGCCACAATTGTGTGCGTCTTTTTGTGATGCCATGAGGCTGCTGTGCCACTTATGACTGTGTCTGATAATCCCCGCTTAATCTCACGGAGCGCGTGAGTTCATATATAGATATTGGGCTTTCTGACAGCCTCAAATGTCGGAGTATATCGCTAACATACATTTTATTTACAGCATATATCTATAAACAAACTCACGACCAGGAGGAACCCGTCAGGATGATAATCCTGGCTTTTTTTGATTTTATTTGACCGTACCGCTTTATTAAAATTGAGAGGGATACTATGAAAGAAAAAGTAAAAAGGAATTTTGTAGGTGAAAAAAATCTATCAAGGAAAGCAGCCAGTTTTAATCTGGCTAAAGAGGTTGTCGAGTCTGGAAACCAGGAGTCGATTAGTAAGACGGCAATGGCAGTCAGGCAGCTGGCAAACTTTGCAAATGAGAAATATGATTTGAAAAATTTGGTAAAACTGAATGCTGAAAATATGGCCGATTTTGCAGAACATTTATCTGAAAGAGTTGAAAATGGAGAAATTTCAAGAGGCCATGCGACGAATATTATATCATCACTTAACAGTGTATTTGACTATTATTATCGGGATGACCTTAAAATATCAGCAAAAGATTTTGGTATTAATAGAGGGGAGAGGTTCAACAATATCGATAAAAGTGTATCCAACGAGACGCATGATAAATTTTCAGATTTCTTAACTGAACAATATATCGAAAAAGGTGACATTAGATATGAAGCACTACGATTACAGATTGAACTTCAAAGAGAAGCTGGGTTACGTTTCAAAGAATCGGCATTATTCAATGGCTATGAATTACATAGAGATGGCAGCCTTGATATTGAGAAAGGCACAAAAGGCGGGCAGTTACGGACACTCCATGCAACAGATTCAGTGAAAGAGTTGGTGAAATATGTAAAAGATTTTAGGAAAGAATACGGCCTTTCGAAATCATTAATTCCCGATCAGTATGACTTTAAAAAGTGGCGGGACTTTGCATACAATACCGTTAAAACGTTCAACAATGAAAATAATGCAAGTTATAATTTTCATGCGAACAGACACAGCTATGCACAGCAAAAATATCATAACCTGACAAATACATTGCCGCCTGTAAAATCAGGATATACTAAACAGGATCAAATAAAGTATATTGCTGAGAAAAATAATATTGGCATGGAACAGGCAAAAGAACTTGATTATAATGCGAGAATGCAGATATCTGAAGAATTGGGGCACCATCGGCTTGATGTAACAAACTATTACCTGGGTAAATAAAATGCAGAAAAATAAACTATTTGAAGAATTTAACAGAAAGTACAAATTAAAAGGTGCAACTTCGACAGTTAAGCAGGATTACCGCTTAATAGAAAATTTTTGCCAGATCATTACAGAAAAATATCCTGCGCTTAAGTCCATCGATTCATTAAGCATTACCCATCAAAACGCTTTTTACAAAGAACTGTATAGAAAAGTGCAAACAGGTGAAATGTCGAAAAATTATGCTAAAGACTGCCTTTATGCGGTTAACAAACTTTACAGAAAGATTGGCAAGCCTGAATTGTGTTATGATGTACAGAAAATAACAAACAGTATGGATGGGAAAAGAAAAATTACAGTAACTAAAGAAGAATTTGGAAACATAAAGCTATGGCGAAGAAAATATGGCAAAATATTGCCGCCTGATTGAAATTTTTATTTTTTTCCTTGAATTAATCATAGTGTAGACCATGTTAGTATTATTCTACCCATAAAGGGATCAAAGCAAACCTTAAATGTTTGCCCAATTAGAGTATTAGACTGTTCAAAAATAAGTCTAATGAATAGTGTATCAACCGATACATCAAAGATAATCATTAAATCAAGCATTATTATATGCTTCATACACTGTTCGCACAAACAATTTTTTTGTGTGTAATTCCCCATGTAGAATTCTGTAAACACAAAAAATAAAAAATATTTACGCGGTGAGTGCTTTATAGAATTCTGAGAATATTTTTCAGGGTGATGACCCTGATTTCTTGTTTTGAAAAGGAGTTAGCATTATGAGTAACTCAGGGAATTTGAGAAATCAGGGGTTTAAGGACTACCGTCTATTGAGGCTGAAAGAAGTTCTGGAAATTATTCCTGTCAGTGAGTCAACATGGTGGGAGGGAGTAAGAACAGGCATTTTTCCGAAACCTGTCAAACTGGGACCAAGAATTTCTGCATGGAAGGAGAAAGAAATAATCAAATTGGCAGAAGAGGGTACAGAGAGAGAAGCTGTTTAAAAGTGGACTTTTAGTATAGCTTCTGGAAAATATCGCGGGGAGCTTTTTTGATAAATGCTTCATCGGCTGATAATAATTCATCGAGATAATCTGCCCAGTGTTGGAGCATAATTTTACGCTCCTGAAGATATTTTGCTTTATTGTAAATTCCCCTGATTTGGTTTCTGTCTATGTGTGCCAGTTGTTTTTCGATTATTTCAGAAGGCCAGCCCTGTTCGTGTAGCAGGGTGCTGGCTGTTTTTCTGAGGCCG